>OHQM01001150.1_pt1 | contig 11787 bp, 8 predicted proteins | sample 1577941 | NCBI WGS metagenome assembly OHQM01 (sample SAMEA3879604, study PRJEB24766) | human gut metagenome | biome: human-associated habitat; feature: feces | place: USA | collected 1985/1987
GGGAATCTGAAAGAAAAAGAGCGTACACGCGTTCGTAAAGGTAAACTGGGTTTTGTATTCCAAAGCTTCAATCTGATAGACGAACTGAATGTGTATGAAAATGTGGAATTGCCTTTGACTTACCTGGGCATCAGAGCTTCCGAACGTCGCCGGATGGTGGAAGATATACTGAAACGAATGAATATCAGTCATCGTGCCAAACACTTCCCGCAACAGCTTTCCGGTGGTCAGCAGCAACGTGTAGCCATTGCTCGTGCTGTGGTTACTAATCCTAAGTTGATACTTGCCGATGAGCCGACCGGTAATCTGGATTCTAAGAATGGTACAGAAGTGATGAATTTGCTGACAGAGTTGAACCGGGAAGGAACTACTATTATCATGGTGACACACTCTCAGCACGATGCTTCTTTCGCCCATCGTACGATTCATTTGTTCGATGGCAGTATAGTGGCAAGTGTTGCAGCACAGGAAATGTAAGTTACGATTATTACAATAGTAAAGTATGAAACAAATTTATTATGTCATAAGGACTTTATTACGTGGACGCGGTTCGAATATTATCAAAGTCATTTCCCTTGGATTGGGATTGACGATGAGTATTTTGCTGTTTTCTCGTGTGGCTTTTGAACAAAGTTACGACACCTTCTACAAAGACTATGACAATTTATATCAGATATACTCTATTTTTTCAGCTGATGGTGAACAGTTTGAGCCTCAAAAGCAAAACTGTGGCCCCGTGGCAGGTGCCATATTGGAAAACTTCCCGAGAGAAGTGGAAGCAGCCACCAGTATCGCCTATTTTCTCGGTGGTCCGTTGTATAATGGCAGTGTTCGTTTCGATGACGAGATACTGTTGGCAGACTCACTTTTTTTCCGAACTATGGGTATTGAGGTACTGAGCGGAAATCCGGAGGATGAACTGGTACAACCGGATGTTATTTTTCTGAGCGACCGCTTGGCACAGAAAATCTTCGGCGGCGAAAATCCTATTGGAAAAGTGCTGAGCTACAATAAAGAAATAGCATTTACAGTGAAGGGGACTTATGCCGCTTTACCGGAAAACACTACGATGCGTCCCGAGGGAGTTGTATCTATGCCCACAGCCTGGAGTCGCAGTTGGGGTAACTATTCCTGGCGTGGGGGAGACAGTTACTACGAATATATCCGTTTCCGTCCGGGAGCTGACAAAGAGATTATCAATGCCCGACTGGATGACATGATACAGAAATATCGACCGGAAGAGGATAAGAAAGCTTATGGCTATACAGCTTTTGTGAAACCTATCCGTGATGTATATCGAAACGAAGACCAAGTGAAACGGATGGATAGCATTATGAGTATCCTAGCTCTTGCAATTCTTTTTGTTGCAGCACTAAACTATGTATTGATATCCATCTCCTCGCTTACTTACCGCGCGAAAGCGGTGGGAGTACATAAGTGTAGTGGTGCAAGTGGAGGTACTGTATTCTCAATGTTTCTTCTGGAGACAGGTATTATCATTGTACTGGCTCTGGTGTTAATGGGACTGATATTGCTTAACTTTCAGGAGTTTATAGAAGATACTACCGCAGCCAAGTTGAGTGTACTTTTTGCTCCGGACCGTATCTGGGTGCCGCTTGTTGTGGTGCTGGTTCTGTTCATTGTAGGTGGAATTCTGCCGGGCAGGCTGTTTGCCCGCATACCTGTGTCTCAGGTGTTCCGCCGCTATACGGAGGGTAAGAAGGGATGGAAACGTCCGTTACTTTTCGTTCAGTTTGCGGGTGTGGCCTTCATTTGTGGACTGATGTATGTGGTGATGGCGCAGTACAATTATGTGAAAGATAAAGATATGGGCTATAATCCGCAGCGTGTAGCCATTGGCAGTATTTATTTCGGTGGCAAAGAGGAGAGTGGTCCTGCCTTGCAATTCTTTCGCGGACTGCCTTATGTGGAGGAGGTATCTTCCGCTGTCAGTACCCCTATATGGAGCTATAGCGGTTCAATGATTGAAGGTGAGGGTGGACAATCGCTCTTTTCGACCCGATTCAGTTATGCACTTGAGGACTACTTTAAGATGATGGGGATGACGATGAAGGAAGGGCGTCCGGCGCGTGCATCGGACGAAATAGTCGTGAATGAGGCTTTTGCGGAACGGATGCGTTGGGGAGACAAGGCGCTGAATCATCCGTTGCGTGCCGAAGGTCGAAATTTGAAAGTAGTAGGTGTGCTGAAGAATTTCCATATAGACTCTTTCTATCAGCCACAGGATGTCATTATGTTTGGCTATACCCGTACCTTTGGTAATACTGTTCATGTACGTCTCAAGGAACCCTTTGCCGAGAATTTGCGCCGTCTGAACAAGGACGTCTCTGAGGCTTATCCTGACAAGACGGTTGACTTCTATAGTATGGAAGATCAGATTTTGAACAAGTATAATCCGGTTCGTGTCTTCAGTAATGCCACGATATTGGCGGCACTGACTATGTTCTTTGTCATGCTGATGGGCTTGATTGGTTATACTACAGACGAAGTGCGTCGTCGTTCCAAGGAAATCGCTATTCGTAAGGTGAATGGGGCGGAATCTTCGGGAATATTGGAGCTGCTTTCGAAAGATGTCCTTTATGTAGCGGCTCCGGCTGTTATTATCGGCATTATATCTGCAGCATATATCAATGAAATGTGGATGGATCAGTTTGCCGAACAAGTGCCGCTTTCCTGGCCGGTATATATATTGATAGCATTAGTTATCCTGTTACTTATCATCGCTTGCGTCATCTGGAAGTCATGGCGGATAGCGAACGAAAATCCGGTAAACAGTATTAAAAGCGAGTAAATGTATGAAGCAGATTTACTATGTAATTCAAACACTGCTCCGTGGTCGCGGCAGCAATATCATCAAGATTCTCTCTCTGGGCTTAGCGTTGACGATGAGCATCCTGCTTTTTGTCCGTGTTGCCTTTGAGCAGAGCTATGATACTTGCTACCGTGATCCGGACCGCATCTATCAGCTCTTCTCTATCTTCACTATCAACGGTGAACAGGGGGAACCGGGTGAATTGAACCTGCCTCCTGTGGCAGGTGCCGTCTTGGAGAACTTTCCCCAAGAAGCGGAAGCTGCTGTCAATGTTTGCAAATACATGGCTTTTGGACCGCTTTATAACGGCAGTGTGCGTTTTAAAGACTACACTGTAATGGCGATTCACTCTTTTTTCAGACACTGGGCATCGACGTACTCAGAGGCGATCCGCTGCATGAACTTCAGCAAAAGGATGTGGTTTTTCTGAGTGACCGTCTGGCACAAAAAATGTTTGGTGACGAGGACCCCATTGGTAAAGTGATAGGTTATGATAAGCAGTTACAGCTTACTGTGAAAGGAGTCTACGTTGCCTTGCCTGAGAATTCAACCATGAATCCTGAAGCTGTCATTTCTATCGTCAGCGCCTGGAGTCGTGATTGGGCGGAGAATTCCTGGGAAGGAGGTGATTCTTTCTTTCAATATATCCGTTTTCATCCGGGCGTGAAGGTAGATGTTGAGAAGTTCAATACCCGCCTGGAGGCTGTCATTCAAAATTATCTTCCTCAGGATGGAAAGGACAATTCCAGTTATACTTCCATTGTGAAGCCATTGCGCGATGTGTATCGTGGCGATGAAGCGGTACGACGTATGAATGCTATTACGTTGATTCTCGGTCTGGCTATTCTTTTCATTGCTGCGCTGAATTATGTGCTTATTTCTATTTCTTCGCTTTCATATCGTGCTAAAGCAGTGGGAGTGCATAAATGTAATGGTGCATCGGGAGGTACTGTATTCTCCATGTTTTTGTTGGAGACAAGCATTATCATTTTGTTGTCATTGATACTGATGGCGTTTCTGTTGCTGAATTTCCGTGAGATGATAGAAGAAATGATGGAAGTCCGGTTGACGTCACTTTTTGCACTTAGTCGTATCTGGGTGCCACTGTCGGTGATAGGAATACTGTTTGTCATAGGCGGAGTGTTACCAGGGCGGATGTTCTCACGGATACCCGTGTCGCTGGTTTTCCGTCACTACACAGAAGGAAAGAAAGGGTGGAAACGTCCATTGCTTTTCATTCAGTTTTTGGGTGTAGCCTTCATCTGTGGGCTGATGTGTGTCATTATGGCTCAGTATCATTATGTATTGAATAAAGATACAGGTTACGATGCCCGTCGTATAGCTACGTCCGACATCTACTTTGAGAGTGACTCTGAGCGTGATGCTGCACGTCAGTTCTTTCTCGGACTGCCTTATGTGGAGGATGTGGAATCTGCCAGTTATCCGCCATGTATCGGAATGAGCGGCATGAGGATCTTGAACGAAAGCGGACAGTCACTTTTCTCTTCGCGCTATTGTGTGGAAACAGAAAACTATCCGAAGATGATGGGCATGACGATGAAAGAGGGGCGCATGGCACGCGAGCGCAATGAGGCGGTTGTGAATGAAACATTTGCCAAGACGATGCGCTGGGGTGATGATGTAGTGGGGCGTATTGTGCACCAAGGGAATACAGGTCTGGGAGATCTCCGTATTGTGGGAGTGCTCAAAGATTTCCATACCGCATCGTTCTATGTGTCGCAACAACCGCTTATTGTTCGTTGCGGACGGTTTGGAGGCTCTATCCATGTTCGCCTCAAAGAACCTTTTGTGGAGAACCTGAGGCGACTGAACAGTGAGGCAGCAGCTGCCTTTCCTGCGAAAACAGTAGATTTCTATTCTTTGGAGCTTGACATGCAGGATGCTTATGGTGTTGTTCGTATTTTCCGCGATGCCACCATATTGGCAACAGTGGTGATGTTCTTCGTTATGCTGATGGGATTAATAGGTTATACTACCGATGAGGTGCGTCGCCGTTCCAAAGAAATTGCTATCCGTAAGGTGAATGGTGCCGAGTCGTCTACAATATTGGAAATGCTTTCGCTCGATGTACTTTGGGTGGCGGTACCGGCAGTCATCATGGGGACGATAGGATCATGGTATGTAAATGGAATATGGATGGATCTGTTTGCCATACAAGTGCCGCTAGGATGGCCGGTGTATGTACTGGTGGGTATTGCTAATCTGCTGATTATTACGGTGTGCGTCATTTGGAAAGCCTGGCGCATAGCTAATGAAAACCCTGTACAGAGCATCAAGAGTGAATAGAGGTAATTTAATGCTTTAACCATGCCTACAGCTATCTGTAAAGCAGAATAAAAAGGGTGTAGCCTTTCAGATCGGATGGCTACACCCTTTGATAAGGATGGTGTAGCCCTTTGGTGCTTAGGGCTACACCCTTTTTAGTTGAAGGTTATACCTTCTGTTTGAGTGGTACAAATTACTTACGCGATACTCTCTCTGTTTTTCTTTCGAATATACGTCCATAACACTACGAGTGCCGTTAGGAAAGCGAAAAAGTCAGCCACCGGCATACTGGTCCAGATACCATTCAATCCTATAAAGCGGGGGAAGAAGATCAGACCGGGAAGTAAATATAAGAGTTGCCGGGTAAGTGAAAGGAAAATACTGATTTTAGCCTTTCCGATACTTTGGAAGAAGTTACCGATAACGATCTGCGCACCCACAAACGGGAACATCAGCACGCAAATGCGAACACCGCGTGAAGCAATGTCAATCAGTTCCTGATCGTTTGTGAAGATAGCGGACACTGCATACGGGAAAAGCTCGCAAATGAGGAAACCACTGCTCGTGATGCACACACCAGTCAGAATACTCAGTTTCAAGGTTTGCTTCACACGGTCATGCTTCTGTGCCCCGAAATTATACCCCACAATGGGCTGCATACCCATGGTTAATCCTAATACAATCATTATATAGAGAGTGAGCAGGCGATTGATGATGCCGTAAGCTCCGATGGCCATATCACCTCCGTGGCGTTGCAGAGAGTTGTTGATGATAATCACAATGACACAGGCGCACACATTCATTAAGAAAGGCGACATTCCAATCGAAAAAATACTGCTGATGATGCGCTTCTTTAGCTTCCAAAAGTCCGGGCGGAAGCGTACAAAGCTGTCTTTATCAAGGAAATGCTTCACTACCCACACCATACCGATAAACTGCGAAATAACGGTTGCTGTGGCAGCTCCGCGAATACCCCAGTCAAAATGGAAGATAAAGATAGGAGCAAGGATGATGTTACAAACCACGGTTACCATGGAAGTCAACATTGCCTTTTTAGGATATCCCGTGGCACGCATGATATTGTTCAGTCCGATCATCGTGTAAGTAATAGGTGTTCCTGCAAGAATAATTTGCATGAAATCCCGGGCATAGGGCAGTGTATCCTGGCTGGCACCGAAGAATCTTAATATTTCATCCAGAAACAAAAAGGCGAGTCCGCCGAAAACAACAGCATTGATCAGACAAAACATCAGCGTATTTCCCAATACCTCGGTAGCTCCGTCCAAATCTTTCTGCCCCAAACGGATGGATGAGATTGTAGATCCACCTGCCGACACCAATGTACAGAATGCTACCACAAGATTCATCAGCGGAAAAGTAATGGCCAATCCGGCAATACCCATCGCACCCACACCGTGACCGATGAAAATGCTGTCGATGATGTTGTACAGTGAAGTAATCGTCATACCGATGATGGCGGGTATAGAATATTGTAGCAGCAGTTTACCTATACGTTCGGTACCTAATATGTGAGGGTTATTATCCATAACTATTAATCTAAAGAAAGTAATGAATCCGCGTTCGTCCGCTCCGGTCCGTGCCGTCCGCGTATCTGTATTTGCAGCAAAGTTACTCATTTATTTGCTCTGTTCAAGGATTATTCAGACCTTTGTATCGTAATTGATAAGGTATTAACATTATAAGGTAAAAGGAAGTTTATATGACTGAAACAAAAAACATCGCTGTTCTTTTCGACTTCGACGGTGTCGTTGTCGACACAGAGACGCAGTATAGCATCTTCTGGCACAAAATGGGAGTAGATTATTTGGGTATGGAAGATCTTGAAAGCCGCGTAAAGGGACAAACTTTGGTGTATATCTATAACACCTTCTTTCCCGGTATGATTAAAGAACAGGAAGAAATTACCGCCGGCCTCGACCGCTTTGAGCAGGAAATGACATTCGAATTTATTCCCGGTGTAGAATCTTTTATTGCCGATCTCCGTCGCAATGGTGTAAAGATGGCTGTGGTCACTAGTTCCAATGATAAAAAGATGGAAGCTGTATATCGTGCCAAACCCGAAATCAAAACTATGTTCGACCGTATTCTTACGGCTGAAATGTTCACAGCTTCCAAACCTGCACCGGATTGCTTCCTGCTTGGCATGAAAGTATTTGGTACCACACCGGAAACAACTTATGTTTTCGAAGACTCTTTCAACGGACTGAAAGCGGGTATGGCTTCCGGAGCTACGGTAATCGGTCTGTCTACTACCAATTCACGCGAAGAAATTGCTCCGTTGTGTCATTATATCATTGATGACTTCAAAGGTATGGATTATGAGAAACTGCTGACTATTTAGTCAGCAGTTCATTGCATCTATTTATCAATTCAGCTTTCCTGCTGGGAGAAGGTGCTTTCATGTCTGTAATATTTCCGTCCTTATCTATTAACATATAGGTAGGGAAACTATTGATAGAGAATTTCTGTTCCAGCATTTGCTGTTGCTTCTGAGGGAGGTTGTAGTGCACTATGTTAGGACCGGTTAAACGGAATTCTTTGATGCAGTTTTTCCAGGTTGCTTCGGCAGAGTTGCTGGCAAAGTACATAAAGATCACATCCTTATTCTGCATTTCATCCTTTATCGGTGCAACCAATTGCATTTCTCTTTTGCACGGACTACACCAAGTTCCCCATATATCTACATAAATGACTTTTCCTTTGTAGGGGGCAATCAATGTATGCCATAGTTCGTCGGCATCGTTGCTATCTTTTAAATAAGCGGTTTCCTTTAAACTTTCCGGGTAGTTCATCTCTTGCTTACTGAGTGCGATGTATGTTTCCTGTTGATCCATTATTGTACTCCTGAACTCTTTATGGGTGACAAGTTGCTTGAAGTATTCCAGAATATTTTCGTCCAGTTCCTTTCTGTTGTATTCCATGTTGTTATAGAAAGTTTTGGTAGTTATCCATTCTTTTAACATTGGAGAAGCTTCTATCTGTTTGAAACAAATAAGTTGCTCGTCTATTCTCTTTTTGTCCATTAAAAAAGGTATCAGGGATTGATATTGCTGACACAAATGGAGTATACTGCTGTCGTTCAGTAATTCGTTGGTGCGTAGCATTCCTTCTTTGTAGGGCAAGGCTAATGAATCTATTTCTAAAGAATCTTTTCCATAATGTCTTCCCAATATACTGAGGTCTATGGCATGTTCATATGCCAGAAGATCTTCCTTTTGCTGTTTATTCAGGGAGTGAATTTGTTTCTGATCCAGATAACGGAGCACTTCAATATTGCTGAGGGTGATAGCTGTGGAAAACATACTATTATAGTAACCCAGATAGTCCCTTAGAAAAGAACTGATATTTCGCTGTAATGTATAAGGTTGTGGTAAACGGTTATACAGACTGTCTATATAGTCTGTATAAGGCTTATCAAAGAATTCCTTATTAAATCCCCTTCTCAGTGCGAAACGTCTTTGCATGAGGTAGGAGGCCAGATCCATTGTGTAGCCGGATTGTATATATTGCATGAATCTGTCTGAAAGCAATGGATGCTTGTCTGTGTATCCCTTTAATATATTTACTTTCGTCTTGTAGATATCCTCCAGTTTCTGCATAAATTCCTCATGGCTCATCGTTTTGTCGTAATAAGGAACATATATACTATATTCTTTATTAGGTGGATACAAAGCATAGTTTCTTAATTCCGTATGTAAGCGGGCATTTTTTCCCATGAATTGAGTGCGGTTGGTGGCATAATCATGGTATAGGAATATCTTTTCACCAGGTTCTACTACATCATAGATATTGATTCCCTCTTTTCCCCAGTCCAGAAAAACGGAGGTTGTATTTATGACAGGAAAAGTGATGTTGAAACATCCTAGTGAATCTATATCCGCATAATATGTATCTTCTTCATCAGTGTAGAAATTGGGCACACTGATAGGAAAAGGTGAAGTTCGCTCCGTATGTTGCAGATATCCAATGAGGGTGACAGAGTCTGTGTAGTAACCGTTGTCTGTAAATGTGCGGTGGTCTTTGCACTTAAATTCCGGTTGCACGGAGTGCCGGGCTAATTTTAATTGCCGTTTATCAGGAAGTATGGCAGTACAAATACTGTCTTGCTTATTGTCGAATTTAAGTTTAATCATTCTACTCTCATTCCCTTTTCCAAGCGTAATCTCCGCTTTCCCTTTTCGAATATTCATAGATTGATACAACCAAATATCATCTTCGTATATGGCAAAGCTTTTAAAGAAACCTAACAACCATTCCTGAGTGTCCGGGTTATACCAACATCCGTGAACTGGTTGCTGAACTGGTGAATTGCTGACTTGTGCTTGTGCTTCTAACTTTATAGCCAGCATAAAAATGCATGTGAGCAGAGTAAAGAGGTTTTTCATGGTATATCTTTGTATGTGAATTGTATAATGAAACAAATGTATGTAAAAATATTGAATAAGTGATTCGCCTGCATTTAAAACTTTATCATAATTTTATGAGGTTATTAATTTAAAGTTATACCTTTGCGCCCAAATTTTGAGAAATAATAACTCATAACTAATAACTTATAACTAAATAATTATGGCTGGTTATATTTCAGATGACACTCGAAAAGTGACTACTCATCGCCTTGTAGAGATGAAGCAGAGAGGCGAAAAGATATCTATGTTGACGTCTTACGACTATACTATGGCGCAGATTGTGGACGGTGCAGGCATGGATGTAATCCTGGTAGGCGACTCTGCCAGTAATGTGATGGCAGGTAATGTGACTACGCTTCCGATTACCCTCGACCAGATGATATATCATGCAAAATCCGTAGTTCGTGGTGTGAAACGTGCTATGGTGGTGGTGGATATGCCTTTTGGATCTTACCAAGGTAATGAGATGGAAGGTCTTGCTTCGGCTATCCGTATTATGAAAGAGAGTCATGCAGACGCTCTGAAACTGGAGGGTGGTGAAGAAATTATAGGTACGGTGAAACGTATCCTCAGTGCCGGTATCCCTATTATGGGACATCTCGGGCTGATGCCGCAATCTATCAATAAATACGGTACTTATACGGTTCGTGCGAAAGATGATACAGAAGCTGAAAAACTGATCAGTGACGCTCACATGCTGGAAGAAGCCGGCTGTTTTGCCATTGTACTGGAGAAAATACCTGCCGCTCTGGCCGAACGTGTGGCAAGTGAACTGACCATTCCTATTATCGGTATCGGTGCCGGTGGTGGAGTAGATGGCCAGGTGTTGGTGATTCAGGATATGCTGGGAATGAACAATGGTTTCCGTCCTCGTTTCCTGCGTCGTTATGCCGATCTGCATACAGTGATGACTGATGCTATCAGCCGTTATGTATCTGATGTCAAGAACTTAGATTTCCCGAATGAGAAAGAGCAATATTGATAATCTTTGGTCGCTGGGATTTATGCGAATATGCATGGCTAATTTCCTGTTGTTTGCATCCCTATATATGCTATTTCCGGTACTACCTGCGGTGATGGTGTCACGCTTAGGCATTTCTACTGCACAGATGGGTAGTATGTTTTTGGTGTTTGCGGTGGGTATGTTCCTTGTAGGGCCATTTCACGCATATCTGGGAGATGCATATAAGCGGAAGCACGTGCTTGTCTACTCTACATTTATAATGTTGGCAGCGACGGTGGGTTATCTATTTGCTGATACTTTTACGAAATTGCTGTTACTTGCCGTTGTGCAGGGAGGAACTTTCGGATTAGCAGCCACAGCGGGAATTACAGTTGCTATTGATATTACAAATTCTCCGCGCCGTAGCGCAGGGAATATGACGTATGCTTTGGCGGCTCGTCTGGGTATGCTGGTGGGAGTGGGAGTAGGAGTATGGATGTTCCAGCTCAAAGGCTTCAGTATGGTAGTGTATCTTTCCGCATTGTGCGGTATATTTAGTATACTGTTTGCATTGCGGGTGTATGTTGCTTTCCGTGCCCCTATAGGTATAGGACGTTGTAATATCGACCGTTTTTTACTGTCACGGGCTTGGCTGCCTGCCCTCAATGTAGTGCTGATAGCTTTTGTGTCGGGGATAGTAATACCTATAATAAAGGATGGGGATTACAGTGCGACTTTCTTCCTGCTTGTTTTGGTGATACTTACAATACCTCTTACGAAGATATTCGTCAAGCTTTCGCAGCATTGCCAGCGTGGAACAGCCAATACAACTTGCCATTTGGCTATGGAAACGGGGATTTTAATAGGTATTGCAGTATGTTGCTTCCTGTCAAACAACATAGAACTGTATTCTATGTATGAAGACGGTTCCTGTGTTGGGCAGCCACACTTTTATGCAGATTTTCAATTGATCTATAAAATCATAGGTGTGGGAATCATTGTAGCACTACTGTTTTATTTTCTACTGACACGTCCCTATTATAAGAGAAGACGAGTGAGATAAACCCGTGTCAAAACAAATATGGGATAAAAATAATCCCTCCAATGATTGCCGCCGCAACAGCGCATACCAGCACTGCACCGGCGGCAATATCTTTTACTTGTCCTGCAATGGGATGACGCTCCGGTGATACCAGATCCACCAATCTTTCAATTGCTGTATTGAAAAGTTCCGCAGCTACGACCACACCAATACAAAGGATAATGATCATCCATTCCGTACGTGTAATGTCAAAAAG
>OHQM01001153.1_pt1 | contig 11751 bp, 9 predicted proteins | sample 1577941 | NCBI WGS metagenome assembly OHQM01 (sample SAMEA3879604, study PRJEB24766) | human gut metagenome | biome: human-associated habitat; feature: feces | place: USA | collected 1985/1987
GAACGGCAGGGACTGCTCGACGCACTTTATGAAGTCGCCGCCGACCAGTTGACGCTGCGCGGGGACGACCCCGCGGCACGCTTCGCCGCGACCGCTCCCGCCGGGACGCTCCGCGTGGCGGACAAAACCGTTTCGGGCGAAGGATTCTCGGTCTCGTTCGATCCGAAGAGCGGCTTCATCCGTTCCTACCGCCTGCGCAACGTCGAGCTGCTGGCCGGTCCCGTGCGGCCCAACTTCTACCGCGCAGCCACGGACAACGATCTCGGCGTGCGCCAGACCGGGAAATACCCCGACAGCCAGATGTGGGCCAAAGCCGAACCGCAGCTCACAGGCTTCGCCCTTACGCCCGGCGACAGCGAAGTGAAAGCCATCGCAGACTACACGCTCCCAAACGTCGGTGCGAAACTGAATCTGACGTATTCGATCGCTGCCGACGGTTCGGTCCGCGTCAGCGAAACGATGACCGCCGACCCCGCGCGCAAGGACGTCGCCGACCTGATGCGCTTCGGCATGGCCTTCGAAACCCCGGGCATGTTCGACGCCGTGGAATATTACGGCCGCGGCCCGATGGAGAACTACGCCGACCGCTCCGGCGCCGCCTTCGTGGGGCGCTACGCCCAGCGTGTCGCCGACCAGTTCCATATGAAATACGTCAGCCCGCAGGAGTCGGGAACGCGCAGCGGACTGCGCTGGTGGCGGCTGACCGACGACTCGGGCCTGGGCGTGGAGATCTGCTCCGACCGCCACTTCTCGGCATCGGCCATCCCGTTTGCCATCCCGCAGCTCGACAACGGCTCGCCGGAATATGTCCGCCACCCGGGCGACCTCGTGCCCGACGGCCGCACGCACGTCAATATCGAGAGCGTCCAGTCCGGACTGGGTTGCGTCAACAGCTGGGGACGGCTCCCCCGCCCCGAATACCTGCTGCCCTACGGCGACTACTCATTCAACTTCCTGCTGCAGCCCGTCACCGGAGGACGGTAGCCGACGGACAACCAACGCAAAAGCCGCAACCTTTTTAGGTTGCGGCTTTTGCGTTTACATATAACGGACAAGTCCCAAAGCATGAACTCCGGGACCTGCCAATACACCGCCGTTACTATTTTTACCTTTTCGTTTGAAGATACGCTTCGTGAAGACAGTAATATTTCATTTTGAACAACACGTAGGCAATGGAAAGCAATACGACTACAATCCCGAAATAAACCCATCCGTTGACTGGCAGATAGATGGCTCCGAACGAGATCACAACCTGCAAAAGTGCATAGGCCGCAGAAACAACTACATAATGTGGCATGCTCGACAAATGGGCTGCAAAGTGAACGGACTTCCTCAAGGAGTGTACAACCGACAGCAAAACCGGTAAGACCACCTACATCCACAAACGCCTCAAAACGCCTATCTGAACTTAAAACGAAACAAGCCGCGGCTGTGGACATTTTTCCCGAATACGAACAATGCGCTCGAAGGGATATCTACGATACATTAAAACCAAATTGAGGGAGCACAGCGATATTACTAAACTACGCAGAATCAGTCTCATTCAGGAATATACAGCACGTCATTGAATGTAACCTACTTTTTTACAATTAAGCTCACAACGTACATTTGCGACACACAACAAAAAAGAAAAGCGGACGACAATTCATTGATTACCCCCCCCCTCAAAACAGGGATCGGACCCAAATGTTTTTGCCCTTTATGCATCAATATGTTATAACAGTTCTTTATTTTTAAGGTCACGGGGTTGTAGCGATCGTTTTACACTTTATGACATCTCTATACTGTGATATAAAAATGCGAATTATTTTTAATATTTCCAATAGGTAGATAATTGGCAATGTTTCGGAATTTTCAGAGTTATCCTTTTTTGCAATAAATTCATCAAGCGTCTCGCAGCCACTTTCGTCTCATAAATTACTGATGATTCTATTACTTCAACCGTGTGCCATGTTCCTGCAAGTATTACACAACCGAAGTTACATACTGATGGGGCAAGATGAAAGCGTTTTATCTCTATTGTCCATTTTTTAAAGACGCAAGGTATTCTTCATGCAAATGATAATACTTCTTTTTAAACAACACATATATCAATGCAAGCACAATAATTGCGCTTATCAAATAAATCCAATGCGCTACGACCGTATCAGGACACAAGTACACAAAGCCAAGCGAAATCACCAATTGCAGCAACGCATAGAAACTCGAAACCTTAACGTGACCTATCTTCAACTCATTCGCCATAAGTTGGTACACATGCTTACGATGCGCCTCACCAAGATTTTCATGCAACAGAATACGATGCACAATAGTCAAGCAGCCATCCACACCATATACGAGAAGGAAGATCAGGAAGGTTACATCTCCAGTTGCGAGTACAAGATTACCAATCAGAAACAGAAGTATATATGCAATCCCGATTGAACCCACATCACCAGCAAAGCATTTTGCCTTTCCCTTTTGGCGAAAATTGAAGAAACAGAATACGATATCAGCCAACACTACTGTCACAATCAACGACTGTTCCACAAAATCCATTGTATTATTCAGCAAGGCGAGTGGAATCAAAGATGCCATAGCATAGGCACCCGTTATACCATTTACGCCATCCATAAAGTTAATCACGTTTGACGCACCCACACATACGATAAGAGCCAAAATTACTATCCGCCACATATCCAAGTGCAAAATGTCCAACTGATAAAACATCATCGCCATGGCAATAAATTGAGCCACTAGTCTTACAAAATCGGGCAGAGATCGGATATCATCTATGAAACTAACACCGGCAACGAGAGTCACAGCCAAAAGGAACCAGATATATGGGAAGCTCAAAAATACGCTCCATATCCAAAGACTAAAAAGAAAAATAATTCCACCACCCCTCAGAACAATCGTCGAATGGCTCGACCTCTCATTAGGCTTATCAATAATGTTGAATGTATCAGCAATCTTAAAGTATACCAACTCTAAAGCAATAAGAATTACGAAGATGATTCCGTATATGAGAATAGTATTCATAAACAATATTACATTTTATGATTATCGTTTTAACATCCTACTATCTCATCAAGGTTCCTCAAACATTTCTCCTTCATAAAATTTTCTTCATAGAAGGCTCTACCAGAGGCACCCTTTTGAGCCAACGTCTCCTTGGCGGTTTCGGAGAGCCGGACTACAAGTTTAGCAAGCGATTGTGCATCACCAGGTGCCACATGCCATCCGCATTCAGCATCCTTCACCACTTCAGCGCCCTCACCATTTAGACTTGCAATGATAGGACGACCCGCAGCCATATACGAACTGATCTTTGCAGGAGCATACAAATTGAATAGAGGCGAATCCGTAAGCGAAACCAACATTACATCTGCTTTTTTAAAAGACATCTATATACTTTAATGTACCAAACTGAAAATAGGATGTCCTATATGCAAAGATAAGAATTTTAAGTATTTATACAATAAAAGCAGCATGAAATTCATGCTGCTTTTCATATTATTTCGTTTTTATATTTTTGGAAATTATTGGGCTGCTATAATAGCATATAATGTACTTGTTACAACATTCCCCTAATTCATCTTTACAATGTCATATATCGCATTGTCATTAGTAGTCCCCGTTCCTTTCGGTATTACTTGTACTGGCTGACTCCATGTAACTCCATCTATGGAAGTAGTTATGTAACCATCTTGGCCACCAGCCACAAATAAACCGTTGGCATATGTTATTCCGAGCCAATTATAAGAGCCACCGGTAATTGGCACGTCAGTCCATGTTTCACCGTTATCGGTTGAATAAGCTCCGCTCTCAATATGGACTGAAACAAATTTGCCAGCCCCATATGTCATGGCATTACACGCCACATGATTAGCACACTTTACCCATGTTTCACCATCTGTAGATTTATAAGTATTAGACATACCAGACGCAATGAATCTACCATTTCCATATGCAATAGTAGATAAAGACCAAGTATAATCTGAAGCTATTCGCATATTTGTCCAATTCACACCATCGATGGATATTGCGCCATACCCTTTAGAACTGGATGTGATAAATTTGCCATCAGCATACGTAATAGCCAGCCAGTTCCCAACTGCGCTTGTTCCTACTTGTTTAACTGTAGTCCATGTTTTACCATCGGTAGTGGTTGTAATCTTTCTCGATTTACCTACGGCAACGAATTTGCCATTACCGAACGCAATAGCATACCAAGACTCTGTTCCAACAGTTTTTCTTGTCCAATTTTCTCCATCCGTAGAATATGCAGTATAACCGTCTAAACCAACTACTACATATATGCCATTACCATATGCAATGCTTCTCCAAGTTTTTGTTCCAACTACTGCCATAATCTCATCGTTGATTTTGATTGTTCTTAAATCTTCAATTGACGGCGGAGTAGTCGGCTTTTCCGGTTCTTCCGGCTTTTCAATAGGTGGTTCTACCGGTTCAAATACCCCCCCCGTCACTTTTCTCGCAGGATGCACACATCCAAGCACATACCGCAATGCAAATCATCTTTTTAATCATAACTCTGCTTTTTAAGGTTTGTATAAATCGACATTAAAAGTAGTCATTTCAGATGATATTGCAAAATCGGAATTTCTGCAATCATTTCGGTTGCACGGTCGTTTTTACAATCGTACCGCTTGCTCCGACAATAATTACATCCACAGCCTTTTTAGTCTTGGCTGCATTCTGTGCCAAATACCAACGTGTCGTTACATTCATATCTTCTATGTTTTTGTTTGGTATATGTATATGCACATTGACAATTACAATATCAACATCTGGTATCTTAATCGGTTTTTGGCAATGGACAGGAATTGGCTGAATCTTTCTCCATCCGTCAAATTCCTCGTGTTATATCGGTATGCAAATTCATCGCAGTACAATTCCAAATGCTTCCGAGTAACCAAATGATAAACGCCTATTATGCCACGTTTCAATTGGCTCCAAAAGCCTTCAATCGAATTTGTATGGTAACCGCCTTTGACATATTCGCCTCTATGATGGTCTACTACCTTATGCACATAGTTTTCCGACAAGCCCTTATAGCCATACCAGCCATCGGTAACAACCGTAGTTCCTTTCGGCACAAGTGAATTTATCACACCATGCAATATCCATTTGCTGGCTTTCGGAATAGGCTCTACATAGACTTTTCCATCGGATAACAGTCCCATTACAGGCGCTTTCAATTTAAGACTGCGACCTCTTGTGTTCTTCAACCGTTTGCCTGCATTCCGATTCTTGTTCTTACCTCCGATATATGTTTCATCGGCCTGCGTAATATCGCCGAAGTCAATATCCGCATTATATCTGATGTTATAGCGTATCCGACTCAACATAAACCAAGCGGTCTTTTGCGTAACTGCAATATCTTTATGCAATTGGGTACTGCTTATGCCTTTCTTATGAGCCAAGAACACGTATATCGCTACAAACCATTTCTGCAAAGGAATATGTGAACCCTCGAACATGGTTCCTACCGTTACGGTAAACCGTTCCCGGCAATCCTTGCATTTGTATAGTCCTCGAAATATACCGCCATTGGTCAGCTTGTAATGTTCTTCCGATTTACTGCCGCAATGAGGACAAACAGGGACTCCGTGCCACCTGATATTTTCCAAGAAAAGCCTACAATCCTCCTCGGATTGCAAGTTTCTCAGTAAATCTATCAGCGACCTTATCATTGTGGCATTTAGTAAATCGAATCCAAATGAGATTTAGATTATATGTAAATATATTACTACACCCGACCCCGATTTTGCACTATTTTCGGAAAATTTTTCAAAGAAAATGAAAAAAGCCAACCGTTATGGCTGACTTTTAATGACTTATATTTTGCCTTGGATATGGATTTTCAAAGAAAAATCCTATATTTGCATATAAGACATCCTATTTTCAGTTTGGTACATTGAAGTATATAGATGTCAAAGATTTTTACCGACAAAACCTTTTGCCCCTGTAACCAAAACCTTCATTTATTCTATTTAGCAAGATTAAAAATACCGTTCAATTCGTTCTGAACATACTCAAGAGCGGCAATCTTAACTTTAGTTTCCGTAAGGTTCAGGCGACGAGTGTTATCAGAGTTGAACTCTTTAAGTTCACAACGTTTATTATCGCCCTCTGTAAAGAACTTGTCATAATTAAGAGAGCGATTGTCGGCTGGCACACGATAGAAATCTCCCATATCCTCTGCCTTGGCACACTCTTCGTTAGTCAGGAGAGTCTCGTACAGTTTCTCACCATGACGAATACCGATAACCTTGATATTTTCCTTCTTACCACCGAAAAGTTCGCATACAGCCTCTGCTTGAGTCTGAATAGTACAAGCAGGCGCCTTCTGAACAAGTATATCTCCGTTCTGGCCATGTTCGAAGGCGAAGAGGACGAGATCAACGGCTTCTTCGAGCGACATGATGAAGCGGGTCATTTTAGGTTCGGTCAGTGTAATCGGGTTGCCGTTGCGGATCTGTTCGATCCAAAGTGGAATAACAGAACCACGTGAGCACATTACGTTGCCATAGCGAGTACAGCAGATCTTGGTGTCGCCGGAATAACGGCTCTTTGCTACTGCGATTTTCTCCTCAATGGCTTTGGTGATACCCATCGCATTAATTGGATACGCTGCTTTATCCGTTGAAAGACAGATTACTGCACCAACCTTTGCCTCAATAGCAGCAGTAAGGACATTGTCTGTGCCAATTACATTAGTCTTTACGGCTTCCATTGGGAAAAACTCACAGGAAGGAACTTGCTTTAAGGCTGCTGCATGAAAAATATAGTCAACACCAGGCATAGCATTTCGACATGACTGAAGACTTCGTACATCACCGATAAAGAACTTGATTTTGTGCGCAACATCAGGATACTTTATCTGATATTCATGACGCATATCATCCTGTTTCTTCTCATCACGAGAGAAAATACGGATTTCTGCAATATCAGTCTTCAAGAAACGATTCAATACTGCATTACCGAATGAACCTGTCCCTCCGGTAATCATAAGGGTCTTACCTGTAAAGATGCTCATATTAACTTTTTATTGTTATTAATTAACCATCGTGCAGTTAGCATGAATCCATAAAACGTTATTCTCACCGGCTGAAATCCTTGACTCAGGATGTCAGCTATTTCGAAGGCTGACCGATAGTTTGAAAGTTCAGATTAACGTGGGCTTACAACTCCATCACAGAATATTGTGTCTATACAAATATGCTTCACAAGTGCTTGACAGAACCTTGGAATAGACGTTTGCTCGTACATAGCATGTGTTAGAAATGATAGGGATCAGCCATAATTCGCACTTCCCTGTTTACAAGGAAGCGATTCACGATGTTGCATTATTTATCAAAATGTCAAAGAACTTTACAATCATCGTATCTTACCGGGAGACCAAGGGTATTTGAGTGCCGACGCATAGTTAAATCTATTCAAGAGTAGCCATATTATTGGGGAAAATACCTACGCAACGCAATCAATACGATTATTGCCAGCAGCATCCAAATATCGCCATTGCCGAAAATGTATCGGAACCATTCTCGCAACTCTGCGACTACTTCATGATCCGATGAGACTATACGAAATTTTTAAGGAATTCAGAATTAGATCGCTCTATAAAATTATGCCAATCAATTCCACACAGTTGACCGTTAAACACAACAATATAAATACCAATTACTTAAGCACATGCACTTCTCAAATACACTATGGATTATTATTATCAAATCATGCAATTAATCGCGACGAAATATATCACGTGTATAAACTTTCTCCTCCACATCACTCAAGTAATCATCAAAACGATTTGCAATAATTACATTAGACAGAGCCTTGAATTTAGCAAGGTTGTTCACTACCAGTGACCCGAAAAAGTTTTCACCATCAGCAAGTGTTGGCTCATAGATTACCACATTAGCACCTTTTGCTTTGATACGCTTCATAATGCCTTGAATGGCACTTTTACGAAAGTTATCGGAGTGTAATTTCATCGTCAAACGATATACTCCAATAGTAACAGGCTCTTTTTTGCCATCATACTGATTATTTGTGCTATAATCGTACCAACCGGCTTTGCGAAGTACTGCATCTGCGATATAACCCTTACGGGTACGATTACTCTCTACAATAGCAGTTATCATGTTCTGTGGCACGTCTGCATAATTGGCGAGCAACTGCTTTGTGTCCTTCGGCAGACAGTAACCACCATAGCCGAACGATGGATTGTTATAGTGAGTACCGATCCGAGGATCGAGACCGATGCCCTGGATGATGGCAGCTGAATCAAGTCCCTTCACTTCTGCATAGGTATCGAGCTCGTTGAAATAGCTGACACGCAGAGCAAGATAGGTGTTGGCAAAGAGTTTTACAGCTTCGGCCTCCTTCAATCCCATGAAAAGAGTGTCGATATTCTCTTTGATGGCACTTTCCTGAAGAAGCTTTGCGAATATCTCGGCAGACTCTTCCATGTGATTGCCTTGAATCTTGCGGATTGCCTCATTCTCTTCCTCCCATTCCTCTGACATCATCTTTGGATAACCAACGATGATACGTGAAGGCCAGAGATTGTCTTCGAGTGCCTTACTCTCTCGAAGGAATTCAGGAGAGAACAGCAAACGGAACTCACGACGTTTGCCATCTGCAAGAGGTTCCATCTGTGCAAACTTTTGAGCATATTTCACATAGAGTGAACGGCAATAGCCAACAGGAATCGTTGACTTGATTACCATTGTCGCCTTTGGATTAACAGAAAGAACGAGGTCAATCACATCCTCAATATGGTGTGTATCGAAGAAGTTCTTTACAGGGTCATAGTTGGTAGGTGCAGCAATAACTACAAAATCTGCATCTTTATAAGCGGATGCTCCATCAAGGGTTGCAGTAAGGTTGAGTTCCTTTTCTGCGAAGTATTTTTCAATATACTCGTCCTGTATCGGCGAGATACGATTGTTAATCTTCTCCACCTTTTCAGGAATAATATCAACAGCAGTCACTTTGTGGTGTTGTGCCAAAAGAGTTGCAATACTCAAACCGACATAACCGGTACCGGCTACAGCAATTTGGAGGTCTTCAAAATTTCTCATATTCTCGCGGATTAATTTGGTTCTGATGGCCGTATTGAACGACACCACGAAAAGCTCTTTACAAGCGATTTAATCAGATTACCTGTACAGTAGAAATAACAATAGAAGTATATGGTTAAATTTTCTTAAATATTTGGAATTGAAAATGGTGCTATTGCAGAAAAGGGCATCGGGGAGCGTAATTCATACAAACAGTGGATAATAAACATAATGCCTCAATACTGTTGCGTAGAAAATATGGTCAATACCAGGAAGAATATCTTTGATGCCTGATTAAGATAGTAGCAGCACGCCGTTAGAAGTGTGCAACTAATCAAGAAACTAAATAATCAAAAGAATAACAATCTAAAAACAAGCGTTGCTTAAATACAAACGGATTGTTACATATAATCCAGCGCAATACTTACTTCTGGCTGATCAATGGCCATATCGTGGCACTTGAAGATTATTTGTCATATACCTCGAACCTCGAGTTTTTCGACTTGAACTCGGGAACCGTCCGCTTCATAAGCCGTATCATGTCGGGAATCTCCACCTTTCGGGACAGCGTCTCCAGCTCTTCGGCAACGCCGCAGGCCTCCCCGTAGTCATACTCCCGAACCTTGGCGATACGTATCCGGTCGTGCGTCGTCGGAAGCGTGTTCTCCTTGTTCGACAGAACCTCCTCGTACAGTTTCTCGCCCGGACGCAGACCCGTGTATTCGATCCTGATGTCCTTCTCCGGCTCGAAGCCCGCCAGGGAGATCATCCGCCGCGCCAGGTGCGCGATCTTAACCGATTCGCCCATGTCGAAGACGAAGATCTGATTGCCCGTCGACATCGTGGCGGCCTCCATGACCAGACGGCACGCCTCGGGGATCGTCATAAAGAAGCGCGTAATGTCCGGATGCGTGACAGTCACCGGACCGCCCTTGGAGATCTGGTCCCTGAAGCGGGGAATGACCGAACCGTTCGAGCCCAGCACATTCCCGAAGCGCGTGGTGACGAAACGCGTCTTCCCCGGCGTGCGGCCCTGCTCGATCGACAGACCCAGCGACTGCACATAGATCTCCGCAAGGCGCTTCGTGCAACCCATCACGTTCGTCGGGTTCACGGCCTTGTCCGTCGAGATCATAACCATCTTCTCAACATCGTATTCGATGCACTTGTCAGCGACGTTGCGCGTTCCCGCGACGTTTACCAGAACCGCCTCGCATGGGTTCTCCTCCATCAGCGGGACGTGTTTGTAAGCCGCAGCGTGGAACACCACCTGCGGATGGTACGTCCGGAACACGAAGTCCAGACGGGCGGGAATCCGGACGTCGCCGATGACAGGGATGAATTTCAAGGCCGGATAGCGCTCCTCCAGTTCCAGGCGAAGGTTGTGCATCGGGGTCTCCCCGTTGTCGAAAAGGATAAGCTCCTTAACCCCGAACGTCGCCAGCTGGCGGCATAGTTCCGAGCCGATCGATCCCGCGGCGCCCGTAACGAAGATCGTCTTGTCCTTGAAGTTGGCGACGATCTCCTCCATCGAGATCTTGATTTCGGGGCGGCCCAGCAGATCCTCGATCTTGATCTCGCGGATCGACTGCTTCATGATCTTACCGTCGATAACCTCGTCGATCGGAGGGGTGATCAGGATCTTCACCGATTTCTCCGTACAGTACTTGATCAGCCGTTCCTGTTCCGACTGTGCGTCGTCGTTCGTGGCGAAAAGTATGGCATCAATATCGACTCGGTCACGCAGATATTCGATGCTGCTTTCATCCTCGAAGTAGTACACCGGACGGTCGGCGATCGCATGGTTTTTGAGTCGTTTCCCGTAGGTCAGAAACCCGATGACCCGGTAATGGGGCGAGTTCTGGAGACGCGTAACGAGCGAGACCGATTTGTCCCCCGTCCCGTAGACCAGAACCTGACGGCAGTTCGCATGGCGTGTGCGGTTGAGTTTCAGCAGGTCGTAAAAGATGATCATCCCCAGACGAAGGGCCAGCAAAAGGAAAAGCGTGACCAGCACATCCAGCATGAACCCCAGGGCGATAGCCGTCTGGGGAGGAAGCGGCGACTGCGGAAACAATTGCACATAGACGAACATCAGCACGTCTTTCAGCAGGACCGCGGCGCCGAGTTTCCACACTTCACGAAGGGTCGTGTGGCGGATGACGCTCCGGAACGTACGGAACAGAATGAACGTGATGACGCTCAACACGCACGAACCAGCCAGAAGCCACACCGTACCAGACCGTGAAAACAGGATGCGGGAAAAGCCCCCGGATCAAAAGGTAGGCGACAAACGTCGAAAAAACAGATACAACGGTATCGATGGCCAAAATCAACCACGACGAAAAGTAACTTGACGACAGGTACTTTTCAGCACCCAGCCGTGACAGCAAGCGGTAAAGCATACAGAAGCGTGAAAATGTTCGATTTTACTCGTTGTTTGAATTCACAGTCCGTCGATCCATCGAAGATAGCGATTCCGGTCAGTTAGCATATTCGAATGACGAATAAAATGAATGCACGTATCGTTTCCATATTCGTTGAAAATAACGGTTTTCGGATCAGTCATCGGCAATCGTAAGGAATTACAAAAACTCTTTCACCGCGTGTTCATGCCATGCGCGGTATTCCGAGACGGAAAGTTCCGCGACCAGCAGTTTTTTGTAATCAGGCTTGT
>OHQM01001154.1_pt1 | contig 11749 bp, 12 predicted proteins | sample 1577941 | NCBI WGS metagenome assembly OHQM01 (sample SAMEA3879604, study PRJEB24766) | human gut metagenome | biome: human-associated habitat; feature: feces | place: USA | collected 1985/1987
CTTCCCGGCAAATTTGTCCTCGGCAGACGGCCCCCCTTCGGCCAGCTGGTCGGCAGCAGCCTCCTCGGCCGTCTCGCCCTCCAGTTCCAGCCCGGCATCCTGTGCCGCGAGCGCCGCCTCCTCGTCCGCGAAGTCCACTTCGGCGCCGGCCGGCACTGCCTCCTCGTCGGGTTCGGTCGTTACCGCCTCGGCAACAGGCTTGATACGGGCACGCTTCGCACGCGGCGCAGCATCGGGTTCCGCAACGTGTTCTTCTGCCGCGGGCGTTTCCGCTTCGGGTTTTTCCGCCACGGGTTCCTCTGCCGCGGGCGTTTCCACCGCGGGCATTTCCGTGACGGGTTCCTCCGTCGCAGGCGTTTCCGCAACGGGTTCTTCTGCCGCGGACGCTTCCGCCACGGATTCCGCCTCCGCCGCTGCGGGGGCCTCGGTTTCAGGGACTTCGGGAGTCGCTTCGGAAGTTACAGTCTGCACATCTTCAGCAGCATCGCTGACTCGCTCCTCGGGAGCAGGAAGATTCGGATTTTCAGTAGCCATCTCAGTACACGTTTTTGATTTCCATATATACGGAAGTATATAAATCTCGCAAATATAACCATTTTTCCCGTGCCGCCGAACGATTTCGCCGGAAATTTGCTAACTTCGCACAAGATATGCGCGGCACACGGCCAACCGGTCGCCGGTGCGCCGCCGAAAACGCATTGACCGAAATTATGAGCCACCGCATCCTGCTCGTCGACGACGAACCCGACATCCTCGAATTCGTGAAATACACCCTCGTCAAGGAGGGTTACGAGGTATTCACGGCCCAGAACGGAGCCGAAGCGCTGAAAGCCGCGGCGCAGCACCGCCCCCACCTGATCCTGCTGGACATGATGATGCCCGTGATGGACGGCATCGAAACCTGCCGGGCTCTGCGCCGCGACCCGGCGCTGAAGGAAACGATGGTCGTCTTTCTATCGGCCCTCGGCGAAGAGGAGCAACAACTCGCAGGATTCGGCGCCGGGGCGGACGACTACATCCCCAAGCCGATCAAGCCCAAACTTCTGCTGAGCCGCATCCAGGCGATTCTCAAACGGGTCGCCGCCGACAAGCCGGCTTCGCTGGTCATCGACCGGGAACGACATCTGGTAATCCGCGACGGAGAACGTATCGAACTGCCCCGCAAGGAGTTCGCCCTGCTCGCCCTGCTCGCCTCCTCTCCCGGAAAACTCTTCTCCCGGGAAGAGATCTACTCCCGTATCTGGGGCGATACGGTGGTCGTCGGCGACCGTACGATCGATGTCCACGTCCGCAAAATCCGGCAAAAAATCGGAAACGGACATATCTCGACCGTAAAGGGGTTGGGCTACAAATACGAAAATTAACCACAGATAATCCAAAATTCATCACAAAAATTCCGAAAAACCTTACGATCCGTAATTAAATTTTGCGTAAATTTGCAAAGTCTTAAGTAAAAACGCATTTTCGACGAAATGATCCGCGAGATCGTGGCAGTAGGAATCGGAGGGGCCCTGGGCAGTATGTCGAGGTACCTCGTATCCTATGTATGGCTGGTCGAACAGTCCCTGTTGGGCTTCCCGGCAGGCACTTTCACGGTCAATGCCGCCGGATCGCTGTTGATGGGCTTTTTACTGGAGATACTGGGCGCAGGTACTGCGTCGTGGCTGTTGAGCGTAGGATTCTGCGGCGGATTCACCACCTTTTCCACCTTCTCTTCCGACGTGGTGCGGATGCTCAAAAGCGGCGACTACACGGCGGCCGGACTTTGCGTTGCACTTAATTTCGCGGTATGCGTGTGCTGCATCCTGCTGGGCACCGCATTGGGACGGTTGCTGAAACGCTGACAACGAACAAGGAAACAACAAAATAATTTTTATAAAACAACTGAAATGGTCATTTTAGTACTCAACTGCGGCAGTTCTTCGATCAAATATCAGGTGATCGACATGGAAGCCGCATCGAGCAAACTGCTCGCAAAAGGCATCGTGGAACGTATCGGCCTGCCGGAAGGCGACCTCATCCATAAACCCGTCGGCAAACAGCCTTTCGAGCTGCACCGTCCGATTCCCGACCACACGACGGGCATCAAACTCGTGCTCGACGCCCTCACCGACCCCGCCCACGGCGTGATCGCGTCGCTCGACGAAGTGAAGGCCGTCGGCCACCGCGTAGCCCACGGCGGCGAATTCTTCCCCGAAAGCTGCATCGTCACCGAGGAGGTCAAGAGCAAAATCCGCTCGCTGTTCGAGATCGCCCCGCTGCACAACCCCGCCAATCTCGAAGGCGTGCTTTCGATCGAAAAGGTCCTGCCGGGCGTGAAGCAGGTCACGGTGTTCGACACCTCGTTCCACCAGACCATCCCGGCCGTAAACTACATGTACGCCTTGCCCCACGCCTATTACGACAAGTACCGCGTGCGCAAGTACGGCTTCCACGGCACCAGCCACAAATACGTGGCACAGACCGGTGCCCGGCTCGCGGGCCTCGACTTCGAGAATTCGAAGATCATCACCTGCCACATCGGCAACGGCGCATCGGTCACGGCCGTGCTCAACGGCAAGTCGCATGACACGTCGATGGGCTTCTCGCCCGTGGACGGGCTGGTGATGGGTACCCGCTGCGGCAACGTCGACCCCAGCGCCATCACCTTCATCGGCGAAAAGGAGGGCATGTCCTACGCCGAGGTGAACGAGATGATGAACAAGAAATCGGGCGTTTGGGGGCTCACCGACCTTTCGAGCGACATGCGCGACATCGACCGCGCCTACGACGAGGGCAATCCCCGCGCAATCCTGGCGCGCGATATGTACTACGGACGCATCAAGAAGTTCATCGGCGAATACGCCGCCGAAATGGGCGGTGTCGACATGATCATCTTCACGGGCGGCGTGGGCGAGAATTCGTGCGAAATGCGCGAAGCGGTCTGCACCGGACTGGAGTTCATGGGCGTGAAATTCGACCCTGCGGCCAACAAGGGCGCGCGCGGCGTGAACAAGATCCTCTCGGCGGCGGATTCGAAAGTCAAGGTAGCCACCATCGCCACCAACGAGGAGCTGGTGATCGCCACGGACACCTACAATCTGGTAAAATAACGTCCGCATTCCGGTCGCATGCGATAAGCCCCTCCCGAGGGAGGGATTTGGGGTGGGGCCGAATTGTAAATACGGCAGAACGCCGTAAGAACGCCGGGCGACAGCGAATTCTCCGGAAGAAAATTGGTTGTGATTCCGGTATGCGCTGCTGTTTTAAATACAAAGGGCTGAACATTTGTTCAGCCCTTTGTATTTAAAACAGGTACTTTTCGTTTTTGACCTTGTTCACCAGCCGGTGGATGTCGGCCCAGGCCTCCTCGCCGAAGGTCGTGCCGACGACTTCGATCACCTTGCCGGCGGTGATGGCGCCGATCGTGCCGCACTGGCGCAGCGAAAGTCCGTCGCAAAGCCCCGCCAGGAATCCGGCGGCGTAGAAATCGCCCGCTCCCGTGGTGTCCACGCGCTTGGCCGCGGCCATGATGCCCACGTGTACGACCTCCTCGCCCTGTTTGATCAGCGCGCCTTTCGTGCCGATCTTCACGACGGCCAGTTCGCACATCTGCGAAATGGCCTGGAGGGCGTTCAGCGGCTCGGCCTCGCAGGTGAAGGTCTTGGCCTCGTCCTCGTTGGCGAAAACGATGTCGACGTGCTCGCTCACCAGCCCGCGCAGGAATTCGAGGTTCTCGGCCACGATGTTGAAGCTGGCCAGGTCGATGGCGACCTTCAGGCCGCACTTCTTGGCCGTACGGGCGGCCTTGAGGATCAGGTCGTGGTTCTGCACCAGATAACCTTCGACGTAGAGGCAGTCGTACCCCTCGAAAATCGACGGCTCGATCTCTCCGGCCGAGAGTTCGAGCGCCGCGCCGAGGTGGGTGACCATCGTGCGCTCGCCGTCGGCGGAGATCAGCGACACGCATTTGCCCGAACGCTCCCTGCCCCGGAAAATGATCGGCTCGATGCCGAGGTTGTCCAGCGCCTGCACGAAGAAGTCGCCCGTGGTGTCGGGGCCCACCTTGCCGATGAACCCGACGCTGCAACCCAGTTGCGCCATGGCGCGGATGGTGTTGCCGGCCGATCCTCCGAGCGAGAGGGAATAGGGGAGTCCGGCCACCGATTTCGAAATTTCGGTCTGGAGCCGGGTGTCCACGAGGCTCATCGAGCCTTTGGCGAGTTTGAAGCGACTCAGCACCGAGTCGGATTTCAGATTGACCAGCATGTCCGTCAGGGCATTGCCGATGCCTATAACACGTTTCATTCGGTAAGTTCGGGATTGCGTTTTGGATTATATGGAGAGTATCTTGACCAGTTCGAGGTCCTTGCGGTCGATGCCCTTGTCGTGCTTCACGGCTTTGGCGAAGGGGACGTAGACGATCTTGCCGTTCATCGTGCCGATCATCACGTTGCGCTGTCCGTCGAGGATCGCCTCGATGGCCGCTTCGCCCATGCGCGAGGCGAGGATGCGGTCCACGGCCGTCGGCGAGCCGCCGCGCTGGATATGGCCCAGAATCGTCACCCGCGCGTCGTACTGCGGGAACTCCTTCTTGACACGTTCGGCCAGCGCCGTGGCGCCGCCCGTCTTCGGGTTCTCGGCCACGATGACGATCGCCGAGTTCTTGCTCTTGCGGAAGCCGTGGTTGATGAGTTCGGCCAGCTGGTCCACTTCGGTTTCCATTTCGGGTATGATCGCCGCTTCGGAACCCGTGGCGATGGCGCTGTTCATCGCCAGATAACCCGCCGTGTGGCCCATCACCTCGACGAAAAAGAGGCGTTCGTGGCTCGACGCCGTGTCGCGGAGTTTATCGACCGCTTCGACGATCGTATTGAGCGCCGTGTCGTAGCCGATCGTCGAGTCCGTGCCTCCGAGGTCGTTGTCGATCGTTCCGGGAAGCCCCACGATCGGCACGTTGTATTCCTCGGCGAAAAGTCCCGCGCCGGTCAGCGATCCGTCGCCGCCGATCACCACCAGAGCGTCGATGCCCGCGGCCACCATGTTGTCGTAAGCCGCCTTGCGGCCTTCCACGGTCTTGAACTCCTCGCTGCGGGCGGTTTTCAGAATCGTGCCGCCCAGCTGGATGATGTTGCTCACGCTCTGCGATTTGAATTCAACGATCTCGTTGAATACCAAACCTTTGAATCCGCGCATGATTCCTTTTACGGTAAATCCGTTGTAGATTGCGCTGCGCGTCACCGCGCGGATTGCCGCATTCATGCCCGGCGCGTCGCCGCCCGATGTCAGAATGCCTATGCTCTTGATTCCGGCCATACTCTCATTTGTTAAAAACAAAACCGTTCAAAGGTACGAAAATATTTCAAAAATTTCAAAAATACGGGCGGCCCAAAAAGGATGCCGCCCGTATTTCCGTGAACTTTTTATTTTAACGCGAATGATTTCCGGCTTCGCTTACCGGGACCGGGCGGCGCTGCCGCGGGTCGTTTTTGCGCTGTCGGCGGCGTCGGTTTCCCGGCGGATCGTCACCGAGGCTTCGTCGCCGGTCTCGGAGGCTTTGACCGAGACCTTCCGGCCGTCGGCGTTGACCCGCAGTTCGCCCTGCTTCTTGTCGACGGTGATGTCGATGGATTTCGAGGGCACGGAGATGTGGAGCGTCTTGCGGCCCTCCTCGATCACGCTTTCGTCGTCGTAATCTTCCAGCAGGCGTTCGAGGGTGGTGGTGTCGCCGTCGATGACGATTTCGCTCTGGAACACCTGTTCGAGAACCCTGCGTTTCGTCCGGAACTTGTCGCCCACGTTCTCGCGGATGGCCACGCACGATACGGCGATGATCGAGGCCAGCCACAGCAGGAAGATGGCCAGCACGGTCTTGCCGCCGGGTTTGCGCGAGGCGATCAGGCACATCAGCACGTAGATCAGCAGGATGATGGGGATGAGCGTGGCCAGGATGCCCAGACTCGCGATCCAGATCGACACCGTGTTGCCGAAGACGGCGGGCGTGAAGAAACCCTCTCCGCCGACGATCAGGGCGAACATGCCGATGATCAGGGCGCAGGCCGCCATGATGAGTCCGAATACGAGCACTCCGGCGAAGAGCTTGAGGAGGATGAGCACCACCTTGCCGAATACCGATACGGCTTCGGCGACGATGGGTTTGGCCTTGGCGTCGGGATCGCAGCTCGCGCTGGCTTCGGTGGTTTCGCGGATCGACTGCGCCGTGATCTTCTCGCCGTTCATTTCGAGTTTCTGCCGCGCCGAACGGGCCGCCGGAACGGCGAACCACATGATGAAATAGCAGATCAGGAAGATGCCGAACAGGTTGCCGAACATCGGGCTGAACCAGTGCAGGAAGGGAATCCACCCGAAGCAGGTGAACAGCAGGGGCAGAAACAGCCCGAGGCGCACCCACACGGGGTCGATGTCGAAATATTTGCCGATTCCGGCGCAGACGCCGCCCAGCTTGGCGTTTTCCGTGTCGCGGTAGAGCCGGCGGGGGATGCGCGGCGTGTCGCAGTGCAGGTCGCGGTCGACGCTCTCCCGGGAGATGTCCTCGGCCGAGCCCATCTGCCGGATGATGTTCAGGATCAGCGGTTTCTCCACGATGCGGGTGTTATCCTGCGCCGAGAGGATCAGTTCCGCGATGCGGGCTTCGATGTCGGCGACGATCTCCGCGCCGTCGGCCGTGTCCTTATAGGTTGTCTTGAGGCTTTCGAGATAGGTTTCGAGGGCCTCGTAAGCGTCGGCGTCCATCGTGAACGCCACGCCCGAGATGCTGCATTTTTTAACCTCTTTCATGGTTGTCGCGTCGTTTCGGAATTCAGAGTTTGCGGATGCTGCCGCCGCTCGACTTTTCCAGCGAAGTCCGGCAGTCGCCCGAGTAGCGGACCGACGAGCCGCTCGATGCGCTGGCGGTGAGTTTTCCGCTGCAATCGATCGAAGCGCTGGCGGCGCTCGACGTGTCGATCGTGGCGTTGACGGCCGAGAATTTTTCGGCGTTGAGTTTCGATGCCGAACTCATGTCGGCCCTGAACGTCCCGGCGGAACCTTCGAGGATGATTTTCGATGCGCTCGATGCGTCGAGCGAACAGCTTTCGGCCTCAATCGAGGCCTCGACCTTCGAGGCGCTCGATGTTTCGATGGTGCAGGAGACGGCTTCCACCGCGGCTTTGATCTTGGCGGCGCTCGAAGCCTCTATGCTGAATTTGCCGGCTTTGAGCGTCGTCTCGCCGATGATCTTCGAGGCGCTCGAAGCGTCGAGCGAGCGGATTTTCCCGTTGGCCGGGACGGTGATCGTGACGTTGCCGTTCTGGATGTTGTTCACCTTTTGATCGAGGGTGGCTTCGAGTTTGCCCTTGACGGCCCGGACCACCACCAGGTCGATCAGGTTGTCGTCGGCTTCGATGCGGATGTCCGACACCTTGTCCGAGATGACGACTTTCACGGCGCGCGAGGCTTCGATGCCGTCGAAATCGGGCGCCGGAACGGTTTTGGCGACGATCTTGCCGCTGCCCTTGATGTTTTTGCCCAGCAGGGGCGCTGCGACGCAGGCGACATAAGCGGTTGCGGAGAGGCAGGCTGCGATCAGGACGGCTATCAGCAGGAGTTTTTTCATGGTTTTATTTTTTTGGGGGGCTTAATTGTTTTTTCCGTGGCGGATGAGTTGGATCTGTCCGACGAGTTCATCCCAGGCTTCGTCGAGCGTTGCGAGGTATTCGCGGCCTTTGTCCGTGAGCGTGTAGTACTTGCGGGGCGGACCCTGCGGGGATTCCTCCCAGCGGTAGGTCAGCAGTCCGGCATTTTTCTGCCGGGTGAGGATCGGGTAGAGCGTACCCTCGACTACGATCATCTCGGCCTGCTTGAGTTCGGCGATGATCTTCGGAGCGTATGAATCTTCGCGGGAGAGAATGGCGAGGATGCAGTACTCCAGAATTCCTTTGCGCATCTGCGCTTTTACGTTGTCTTCGGCCATTGTGCTATTCGGTTAATCGCTTCGGAGCCTTCGGCACGATCAGCCAGAGGATGATGTAGACCCAGATCGAAAGGCCGCCGAAGAGTATGAGGATCAGTGTTGCTATGCGTATGAGCGATACGTCGAGACCGAAGAATTCGGCCAGTCCGCCGCAGACGCCTGCGATGATGCCGTCGCGTACCCGGTACAGTTTTTTTGTTTTGTCCGTTGCCATGGTTTTATCGGTTTTTACGGTTAATATTGAATTTTCGGGCGGGTTCTTCGGGGATGATGATCCAGAGGATGATGTAGGCCCAGATCGAAAGTCCGCCGAAAAGGATCAGCAGGAGCATCAGCAGCCGGATCAGCGTCGGGTCGGAGTCGAAGTACGCGGCGAGACCCCCGCAGATGCCGGCGATCGAACGCTCGGTGCGCGAGCGGTAGAGTTTGCGCAGGGGCGGCTGTTCGGCGGATTCGGTTCCGGTCCCTCCCTCGGCGGACTCGGACCGCTCCGCGCCGCGGGGTTCGCCGAAATCGGCCGGACTGCCCATCTGGGCCATCGTCGCACGGACGACGTCGAGCGTAATGACCCGCATGGGCGAGGCGACCCGCTCGCGGAATATCTCCGCCACACGGGCCTCGATGTCGCCCATCGTTTCGGCGTCACCCTCCGGCAGGCGCCGCCGGATGTCGTCGAAATAGCTGCCCAGTACCCGGTAGGCGTCCTCGTCGAGGATGAATGCCACGGAGCCGATGTTTACGTTTACAGTCTCTTTCATGGTCGTAAAAGTATTGTCGCGGTTTGATGTTTTGCGGGTTTTACTATTATTACAATGCAAATATAATACGAATTTTAGTATTATGTAATACAGAGTACCTCATTTTTTGAAATTATTTTTCATACCTATATTTAGAACGGCGGCAATTTGGGGTTCGGGGGGGGGTATGCGCCGGAGAGGAACTCGCGGTTCGGCGGGGTCTCTTCTCCCCCCCCCTTTCAAAGGGAGGCCGGGAGGGATTGTCTGTCTGGATGCGCGACGCGCATATCGCCCGGCCCTGGTCGTTATCGCTGCTGCGACAGTCGTTAGTCCTCGAACTTCGCCGAGAGGAACTCGCGGTTCAGACGGGCGATATGCGCAATGGAAATCTGCTTGGGGCACTCGGCCTGGCAGGCTCCCGTGTTGGTGCAGTTGCCGAAGCCCAGTTCGTCCATCTTGGCGACCATCGCCTTGGCGCGGCGCGCACCCTCGACACGGCCCTGGGGCAGTTTGGCGAGCGACGACACGCGGGCGGCGACGAAGAGCATGGCCGAACCGTTCTTGCAGGTCGCGGCGCAGGCTCCGCAGCCGATGCAGGCGGCGGCGTCCATCGACTCCTCGGCGTCGGCCTGCGAGATCGGAATGGCGTTGGCGTCGGGCACCGAGTTCGTGCGCACCGAGATGAAGCCTCCGGCCTGCAGAATCTGGTCGTAAGCCGAACGGTTCACCACGAGGTCCTTGATGACGGGGAACGCTGCCGAGCGCCACGGCTCGATGGTGATCGTCGCGCCGTCCTTGAACTTGCGCATGTAGATCTGGCAGGTCGTGGCGCCCTGGCTGGGACCGTGGGCCTGTCCGTCGATGTGCAGCGAGCACATGCCGCAGATACCCTCGCGGCAGTCGTGGTCGAAGGCCACCGGCTCCTTGCCCTCGTGGATGAGATTGTTGTTCAGGATGTCGAGCATTTCGAGGAACGAGGTGTCGGCCGAAATGTTCTCCACCTTGTAGCTCTCGAAAGCGCCTTTGGATTTAGCGTCCTTTTGACGCCATATCTTTAATGTAAAATTCATGGTTTCGATTCGATATTAAAGTTCAACGTCAAATGGCCTTAATCTTTGTAGTTGCGCTGTGCGGGGTGCACGAACTCGAAGTTCAGCGGCTCCTTGGTGAGTTCCGGAGCCTGGTCCATGCCCTTGTACTCCCATACGGCGGCGTATACGAAGTTCTCGTCGTCGCGCTTGGCTTCGCCCTCCTCGGTCTGGTGTTCCGTGCGGAAGTGGCCGCCGCACGACTCCTCGCGGTTGAGGGCGTCGCGGGCCATCAGCTCGCCCAGTTCCAGGAAATCGGCCAGGCGGAGCGCCTTTTCCAACTCGACGTTGAAGTCGTTTTCCTTGCCTACGACCTTCACGTCCTTCCAGAACTCCTTGCGCAGGGCCTGAATCTCGGTGATGGCCTTTTCGAGGGACTCTTTCGTACGGGCCATGCCGACGTTCTCCCACATGATGTGGCCCAGTTTCTTGTGGATGTCGTCCACCGACTGCTTGCCGTTGATCGCGAGGAGTTTCGCGATCTTCTCCTTGACGCCCTTCTCGGCCTCGTCGAAGGCCTTGGTGTCGGTCTTCACCTTCGGGGCCTGGATCTTGTGCGAGAGGTAGTCGCCGATGGTGTAGGGCAGTACGAAATAACCGTCGGCCAGACCCTGCATCAGCGCCGAGGCGCCGAGGCGGTTGGCACCGTGGTCGGAGAAGTTGGCCTCGCCGATGGCATACAGGCCGGGGATGGTGGTCATCAGGTTGTAATCGACCCAGATGCCGCCCATGGTGTAGTGCACGGCGGGGAAGATCTGCATCGGCTGCTCGTAGGGGCTGACGTCGGTGATCTCCTCGTACATGTCGAACAGGTTGCCGTAGCGCTGCTTGATGATGTCCTTGCCCAGACGCTCGATGGCGGTCTTGAAGTCGAGGAATACGGCCAGCCCCGTTTCGTTCACGCCGAAGCCTGCGTCGCAGCGCTCCTTGGCGGCACGCGAAGCCACGTCGCGCGGCACGAGGTTACCGAAGGCCGGGTAACGGCGCTCCAGGTAGTAGTCGCGGTCTTCTTCGGCGATGTCCGACGGTTTCTTGGCCCCCGAGCGGATGGCCTTCACGTCTTCGAGTTTCTTGGGAACCCAGATACGGCCGTCGTTACGCAAGGATTCGGACATCAAAGTCAATTTAGATTGGAAGTCACCTTTCACCGGTACGCAAGTCGGGTGGATCTGAACCATACAAGGATTAGCGAAGTAAGCGCCTTTCTTGTAGCATTGCCATGCGGCGGAACCGTTAGATGCCATAGCGTTGGTTGACAAGAAGAACGTATTAACGTAACCACCCGTAGCTACAACTACAGCGTGAGCGGCGTAACGCTCGATCTTACCTGTAATCAAGTTGCGGGCGATGATACCACGAGCACGACCGTCTACCTTAACTACATCCAACATCTCATGACGAGTGTACATCTTAACCTTACCCAAACCGATCTGACGACTCAACGCTGAATAAGCGCCTAACAAAAGCTGCTGACCCGTCTGGCCACGGGCGTAGAACGTACGCGATACCTGAGCGCCACCGAATGAACGGTTATCCAACAAACCACCATATTCGCGAGCGAAAGGAACGCCTTGAGCCACGCACTGGTCGATGATTGAGTTAGAAACCTCAGCCAAACGATAAACGTTAGCCTCACGAGCACGGTAGTCACCACCTTTGATCGTATCGTAGAACAAACGGTAAACAGAGTCACCATCATTCTGGTAGTTCTTAGCGGCGTTGATACCACCTTGAGCGGCGATAGAGTGCGCACGGCGGGGAGAATCTTGGATACAGAAGTTCAATACGTTGAATCCCATCTCTGCCAAAGATGCGGCAGCGGAAGCTCCAGCCAAACCTGTACCGACTACGATAACATCCAAACGACGCTTGTTAGCGGGGTTCACCAATTTCTGGTGATTTTTATAATTAGTCCACTTCTCAGCCAACGGGCCTTGAGGTATTTTAGAATTTATTTCAGACATAATGATTTA
>OHQM01001160.1_pt1 | contig 11669 bp, 11 predicted proteins | sample 1577941 | NCBI WGS metagenome assembly OHQM01 (sample SAMEA3879604, study PRJEB24766) | human gut metagenome | biome: human-associated habitat; feature: feces | place: USA | collected 1985/1987
GGGCCGTGCGGACGGTGCCGCTGCCCACATTCACCGGGGAGACCACCACCGCCTGGGGAGCGAGCATATGCACGAGGAGGCACACGCCGGTGACGTCCATCACCGCGTCCAGAGCCCCCACCTCGTGGAAGTGGACCGCCCCCACCGGCCTGCCGTGGGCCCTGGACTCCGCCTGGGCGATAAGGCCGTAGACCGCCCTGGCCCCCTCCCGCACCGGCAGGGGCAGGTCAAAGCCGTCAATCATGGCCTGGATGTCCGGCAGGGAGCGGTGGGCGTGGCTGTGCCCGTCCGCCTGCCCGTGGGTGTGGGCCGCGCCGCCAGGACCCTCCTCCTGGCCGTGGATCACCACGGATATGTGGGTGCCGGTAATGCCCTGGCGCAGGGCGGGCTGGGGGTGCAGGGCCACGCCGGGCAGCAGGCTGTTCATGCGGGAGAGGAACGCCTCCTTCTCCGGGCACAGTTCGTACAGGGCCGCCATCAGCATATCCCCCGCCGCCCCCATGGCGCACTCCAGATATAAGGTTTTCACAGCTGGTCCACCCCTTTCATCTGATTGATCCGGTGGGCCAGGAAGCCCGCGCCGAAGCCGTTGTCAATATTCACCACGCTCACCCCGCTGGCGCAGGAGTTGAGCATGGCCAGGAGGGCCGCCAGCCCTCCCAGGTTGGCGCCATAGCCCACGCTGGTGGGCACGGCGATCACCGGGCAGGACACCAGTCCCCCCACCACGCTGGGCAGGGCGCCCTCCATTCCGGCCACGGCGATGATGCACCGGGCCTGCCGCAGGTGCTCCAACTCCGCCAGCAGCCGGTGGAGCCCCGCCACGCCGGCGTCGTAGATCCGCAGCACCTGGCTGCCCAGGGCCTCGGCGGTGAGGGCCGCCTCCTCGCACACCGCCAGGTCGCTGGTGCCGGCGGATACCACGGCGATACATCCGGTGAGGGGCCTCTGGATGGGGTTTGCCACCGCCAGATGGGCGTCGGCGCTGTAGTTGTAGGGGAATTTGCCCCGCAGCAGGGCCTCCTTCTCCGGCGGGAGCCGGGTAATGAGAATGTTGCCGGTGCCCCGGCCCATCATGCTGGAGACGATGCCTGCAATCTGCTCCGCGGTTTTTCCCTGGCCGTAGATCACCTCTGCCGCGCCCTGGCGCTGGGCGCGCTGGTGATCCACCTTGGCGTAGCCCAGATCCTCAAAGGCGGACTGGTTCAGGGCTCTGGCCGCCTCCTCCGGCGGGGTCTCCCCGGCCCGGACCCGCTCAAGCAGGGCCAGCAGTTCCTTCTGTTCCATATGGATGCCTCCTGTGCCGCCACCGGCGGCCGTCTATGTGTCAGTTCTCCCGGGTGGGCCGGGGGACGCTGTCCAGCTGTACCTGGAAAAAGTCTGCGGACAGCCGGCGGCGGATATCCTCCAGGCCGGCCCGGGCCTGCTCCAACTGCCCGCCCGGCACCTGGAGCAGCGCCGCCTCCCCCCGCAGCCGCAGCCGGAAGTCGGTAAAGCCCATGTCCATCAGGGCCGCCTCCCCCCGCTCCACCCGGGCCAGGTCCGGGGCGGTGATCGCCGTCCCGGTGGGAATCCGGGTGGCCAGGCACGCGTAGGAGGGCTTGTCCCACACGGGCAGGCCCGCCTGCCGGGCCCGGCGGCGGATCTCACCCTTGTCAAGATCGCACTCCCGCAGGGGGGAGCGGACCCGCAGCTCCGCCAGGGCCCGCATGCCCGGCCGGTCGGAGGCGTCGTCGGAGGCGTTGCTGCCGTCCAGCACCAGGGAAAAGCCGTCGGCCCGGGCGGCCTGGAGCAGCAGGGAGAAGAGGGCCCGCTTGCAGTGGTAGCAGCGGTCCGCCGGGTTGGCCGCCACCGCCGGGACGGTCAGCACGTCAAATTCAATCACCCGCAGCGCCGCCCCCACCCGCTCCGCCGTCTCCTCCGCGTCCGCCAGTTCAAAGGCGGGCTGGAAGGGGGTGCGGACAAAGTAGGCGGCGGTGCGCCGGGCCAGCCGGGCCGCCTCGTACAGCAGCAGGGCGCTGTCCACCCCGCCGGAGAAGGCCACCGCCGCCTCCGGCTGCTGCCGGAAAAATTCCTCCAAGGTCATGTCCCTACCTCCCAGCTTAATGTCTCACATCAGAATAGCAGGAAAACATCTGTTTTGTCAATGATTGACAAGGCGGAAAAGAGAGGGGCTCATTGACAAAAAGGGGCCTCACGCCTATAATTATAAATGTAGTTTAGCAGACCGGCCCCCGCTCCGGAGGGCTGGGAAGGGAGCGAGAGCATGTATCAGATCGTCCGAATCACCGACAGGGAGGGCGTGGCCAAGGCCGACCCGGAGAGCCGGGAGCGGGTGGGCGTCATCGGCGAGGCGAAGATGGAGGACAACTGCGTGCTGATCCACTGCCGCTATGACCGGCGGGGGGAGCGCTGCGACCGGTATATCCGCACCAGCCTGGTGCAGTCCTGGAAGAAGGACCGGGACACGGGACGGATTGTGGTGGAGACCTGCAACAGCGTCTATTATCTGGACCCCGCCCGGGTTTCGGAGGCAGGCTGAAGGGCCGGCGGCAGACCCTTGTTGACCCGGACGGGATTTCGGGTTATACTAAAATCAAAATTGCCGGCGCCGCGGCGGCGTCCGGGGAGGCGGAATGATGCGTGACAAAGCAAAGCGGACGGGGGGAAGCGTGGTCCCCTTTTACGGCGTGGCGGCATTGTGGGTGGCGTACGCGCTGCTGTTCGACCTGTACCGTGTGACCAGTTTCCTGTTTTTGGCCCTGCTGTCGGCGGGGCTGTTCCTGCTGCTGCGGGCGGTGTGTCCCGGGGAGGAGACGCCGGCTCCAGCGGCCCAGGCCGCCCCGGCGGAAAAGCCCGGGGAGACGGCCGGCGGCAACCCAGAACTGGATCAGATGCTGAAGGACGGCCAGCTGGCTGTCAGTGAGATGCGGCGGCTGGATGACAGCATTGCCGACGAAAAAATCTCCGCCGATATCCGGCAGCTGGAGACGGTGACGGCGTCCATTTTCCAGCAGGTGAAGGCCCAGCCGAAGAAGCTGCCCCAGATCCGCAAGTTTATGGACTACTATCTGCCCACCACCCTGAAACTCTTAAACGCCTATGACCGCATGAGCGCCGCCGGCGTCAGCGGCGAGAATATCAACACCACCAAGGCCAAGGTGGAGGGGATGATGGATACCATCGTTGCCGCCTTTACCAAGCAGCTGGATGGCCTTTTTGGCGAGGATGCCCTGGATATCTCCACGGACATCGCCGTCCTGGAGACCATGATGGCCCGGGAGGGCCTGGCCGGGGAACGCATGGAGGCGGAGACCACCAAGAATGCCGACGGCACGGATATCAGGCTGGAGATGTGAGACGCCTCCGGGGGCTCCCGGCGGCTGAAGCTGACATACAAATATTTTTTGGATCTTTTCAATAACGGAGGAAGAGACGATGACAGATACCGATCGCAGCGCGATGCCCGAACTGACCCTGAACGCCGACGCCGCCCGGGTGGAGGCTCCCCAGCTGGTGCTGGGGAATGAGGCTCCCGCCGCCCCTGCCGTCCAGGAGGAGAAAAAAGTGGAGCCGGTCCAGATCGACGAGAGCATGCTCACCGAGGCGGAGCGGAAAATGGTGGAGGACTTCTCCAAGAAGATCGACATCACCGACTCCCAGCTGGTGCTTCAGTACGGCGCCGCCGCCCAGAAGAATGTGGCGGCCTTCTCCGAGAGCGCCCTGAGCAGCGTACGCACCAAGGACCTGGGGGAGGTGGGCGACACCCTGGGCAACCTGGTGGTGGAACTGAAGGGCTTTGGCCAGGAGGAGGAGAAGGGCGGTATCTTCGGCTTTTTCAAAAAGGCCGGCAATAAGATGGAGATCATGAAAGCCCAGTACGGGAAGGCCGAGGCCAATGTGGACAAAATCTCCCGGGAACTGGAGCAGCACCAGATGGTCCTGATGAAGGACATCGCCATGTTTGACCAGATGTACGAGATGAACCTGAAGTACTACAAGGAACTGACCATGTACATCATCGCCGGCAAGAAGCGGCTGGCGGAGGTCAAGGAAAAGGACCTGGAGCAGCTGCGCAAGAAGGCGGAGGCCACCGGCGCCGCGGAGGACGCCCAGGCCTACAACGACCTGGCCCAGCTGTGCAACCGGTTTGAGAAAAAGCTCCACGATCTGGAACTGACCCGGATGGTGTCCATTCAGATGGGCCCCCAGACCCGGATGCTGCAAAACAACGACACGCTGATGGTGGAGAAGATCCAGTCCTCCCTGGTGAACACCATCCCCCTGTGGAAGAGCCAGATGGTGCTGGCGCTGGGCCTGGAGAACAGCCGCAGGGCCACCGCCGCCCAGACCGCCGTCACCAACGCCACCAACGAACTGCTGAAGAAGAACGCCGATATGCTGAAGATGGGTACCATCGCCACCGCCAAGGAGGCGGAGCGGAGCATCATCGATATTGAGACTCTCCAGCACACCAACCAGCAGCTGATCTCCACCCTGGACGAGGTGATCCAGATCCAGCGGGATGGCGCCCAGAAGCGCCGGGAGGCCGAGGTGGAGTTGGGCCGCATCGAGGGCGAACTGAAGCAGAAGCTGATGGAACTGCGGGGCTGACAGCCGATGAAATTATTAAAAAGCAAGGCGTTTGCCATTGCTGTAATGGCGGCGGCCATTCTCCTCTCCTCCGTCTACGGCCTGTCAAAGAGACCGGAGGTGGAGGTGGTGGAGGGCGGCCCCGCGGCCCAGGCGGGCCTGCAGGCGGGTGATGTCATCACCATGATTGGCAGCACCGTTGTCACCTCTCAGTCGGACATTACCTCCGCTGTGGGCAGTAAAAGCTACTCCGCTGGTGATACAGTTACTGTGACCTTTGTTCGCGCCGGTCAGGTTATGACTACGGAACTCACCTTTGGCAGTACCACAGAGATGGCCTCTGCCACCACCAGCCAGGATACCCAGCAGAGCGATACACAGAGCGGACAGGGCGGCAATTATCCCGCCGCTGGAGATATGGAAGATTTCTTCAACCAGTTCTTTGGCGGCAGAGGCTGATCGCCTTTGACATAGATAGCAGCGGTTCTTCTTCCTCTTTTCTCTCTCTTTTCTTTCTCTCTACAGCCAAAGGGCCGGGAGGCATTGCCTCCCGGCCCTTTGGCTGTTCTGCTGAAAAAGCCTCGCAGAGTCTGCGCCCGAAAAAGTCCGTTGAACTTTTCTGGTAAGCTGGTATACTATATCTATCATGAACGGCCCGGCGGCCACAGGCCGCCGGGGAAAGGAGCGGCCCTGTGCTGCAAATCGAACGAGTGAAGCTGGAACTGGAGGAGGGAGAGGAACTGCTGGCCCAAAAGGCCGCCGCCCTGCTTCGGGTATCCCCGGGGGAACTGCTGGAGGTGCGGGTCCTCCGCCGGGCTCTGGACGCCCGGGACGGCGTCCGGTTCATCTATACCCTCCGTGTGCGGGTCCGGGACGAGGCCAGGGTACTTCGCCGCTGCCGCAGCCGCCAGGTTAGTACTGTTATGCCGGAGGTGTACCAACCGCCCGTCCCCCGGTCGGCTCCGGCCCTGCCGCCGGTGGTGGTGGGGGCTGGCCCCGGAGGCCTCTTCTGTGCTCTGATTCTGGCCCGGGCGGGGGCGCGGCCGATCCTCCTGGAGCGGGGAGATCCGGTGGAACGTCGCCGGGAGGTGGTGGAACGCTTCTGGGCCACCGGCGCGCTGGAGGAGAACTCCAATGTCCAGTTTGGAGAGGGGGGCGCCGGCGCCTTCTCAGATGGAAAGCTGAACACCGGCACCCGGGATCCCCGCCACCGGTTTATTCTGGAGACACTGACGGCCCACGGCGCGCCGGGGAGCATCCTGACCGACGCAAAGCCCCATGTGGGTACCGACTATCTCTATCATACCCTCATCAGCCTGCGCCGGGAACTGGTGGAATTGGGCTGTGATATCCGCTTCGGCCACCGTCTGGTGGGGCTGGAACTTGCGGGGGAGCGTCTCGCGGGGCTGACGGTGGAGCGGGAAGGAGGGGAGCGCTATACGCTTCCCGCGGCCCAGACGGTGCTGGCTCTGGGCAACAGTGCCCGGGACACCTTTTCCATGCTCCATGCCGCCGGTGTTGCCATGGAGCCAAAGCCCCTGGCGGTGGGGGTGCGCATCGAGCACCGCCAGCAGGACATGGACGCCGCCCAGTATAAGGCGCTGGCGGGCCATCCCCGGCTCCCAGCCTCCAGCTATAAACTCAGCTGCCATCTGCCGGATGGCAGGGGGGTGTTCAGCTTCTGCGTCTGCCCCGGGGGCAGCGTGGTGGCTGCTGCCAGCGAGCCGGAGGGGACTGTTACCAACGGTATGAGCCTCTACGCCCGCGCCGGGGAAAATATCAACGGGGGCCTTCTGGTCAGTGTTACCCCGGCAGACTTCGGCGGAACCGGAGCCTTGGCGGGCATTGCCTTCCAGCGGGAACTGGAACGGCGGGCCTGGGCTGCGGGTGGTGGCGGCTATCAGGCTCCTGCCCAGCGGGTGGAGGACTTTTTGGCCCACCGTCCCTCCACTGGCCCGGGCCTTGTGCGGCCCACCTATCGGCCCGGCGTTCGCTGGACCAACCTGTGGGATGTGCTGCCGCCCTTTCTCTGCGATGCGCTGGCCCAGGCCCTGCCTCTGCTGGACCAGCGTCTCCACGGATTTGCCAATGGCGACGCGGTGCTGACGGCGGTGGAGACCCGCTCCTCCTGCCCGCTGCGGATTTTGCGGGATGGGACGGGCCAGGCCAGCATCCGGGGACTCTGGCCCTGCGGTGAGGGGGCGGGCTATGCCGGGGGCATTCTCTCTGCCGCCGCCGATGGCATCCACGCCGCCGAGCAGGTGCTGTCCGCCTGTGAAATAAACTGTCAGGAGGAAGAACCATGAGAAAGCTTGCCGTCTGCGTCAACTTTATGAATGACGCCTACCGCCGCCGGATTGAGGCTGCCGCCCGACCTCTGGGCTTTGGGGTGGATTTTTACGGCACACAGGAGGAACTTGCCCCCCACATCCGGGACTATGAGGTCATATATGGCCACCCGGATCCGGCCCTGCTGCGGCAGGCGGCGGCTCTGCGCTGGCTCTGCAGCGATACCGCCGGGGTGGACAAGTATCTGGACGATGCGGTCTGGCCCCAGCCGGACTGCCTGCTCTCCAACTCCTCCGGGGCCTATGGCCCCACCATCGCCGAGCACATCCTCATGGTGCTGCTGATGCTGCTGCGCCGGATGCCGGAGTACCAGGACGCGCTGGCCCGGCGGGAGTGGCCCTATCTGCACCCCATCCGTTCCATCACCGGCAGCCATGTGGTGCTGCTGGGAGCCGGGGATATCGGCTCCAATGCCGCCCGCCGGCTGAAGGCCCTGGGGGCCAGGACCACCGCCGTCTGCCGCAGCGGCCACTCAGAGGAGCCCGCCTTTGACCAGGTGCTCCCCCTGGACGGCCTGGAGCGGGTGCTGCCCCAGGCGGACGCGCTGATTCTGGCTCTGCCCGCCACGCCGGAGACTGTGGGTGTGCTGAGCCGGGAGCGTATCGCTCTGCTGCCGGCCCATGCCTATGTGGTGAACGTGGGCCGTGGCTCCGCCATTGATCAGGATGCCCTGGTGGAGGCCCTCCATGCCCGCCGCATCGCCGGGGCGGCCCTGGATGTGATGACTCCGGAGCCCCTGCCCGTCCATCACCCCCTGTGGGATTGTCCCAATACCATTCTCACACCCCATGTCTCCGGCAATATGTCCCTGGGGCTTACCTGTGACATCGATGTGGATCTGTTTTTACGGGACCTGCCCCGCTATGTGGCCGGAGAGGCGCCTGTAGGACTGGTAGACCGCCGCCGGGGCTATTAAACCGCCCTGTATGTATGCGGCCCTGCCGGGACAGTTCGGCCATGTTGCTGCGCGCTGCCCGGCAGAGAAAACAGACTGGAGGAAGCTATGGAAAAATTTTCTGATTTGATTTACGTCCGCCCGGATGTGGAGGCCCTGTCCCGCCGTGTGGAGGAATACGCCGCCGCAGTAGCCCGGGCGGGCAGCTGCCAGGAGGCCCGCCGGCTCCTGCTGGATCATGAGGCCGACATGGCGTCATACGCCACCATGCAGTCCGTGGCCCATATCCGCAACACCGTGGATACCCGGGATCCATTTTACGAGGAGGAGGCGGCCTTCTTTGACCGGGAGGGCCCCAGGCTGGCTCTGCTGCAGCGCCGGGCCAATGAGGCTCTTCTGGCCTCCCCCTACCGGGCCCAGCTGGAGCGGGAGTTCAGCCCCCTGTACTTTCAGAATCTGGAGACCCAGAAGCAGTTCGCTGATGAGCGGGTGGTAGACGCGCAGATCCGGGAGGGACAGCTGCGCCAGCGCTATTCCAAGATCTCCGCCACCGCCTCCATCGACTTTCGCGGGGAGCCCTGCAATTTCTACCGGCTGCTGAAATATATGCAGAGCACGGACCGCGCCCTCCGCCGGGAGGCATTCCAGGCCTGGGCGGACCTGTACCAGCGCATTGCGCCGGAACTGGACGCCGTCTATGACGAGATGGTGCTCCTCCGCCACGGCATGGCGAAGCAGCTGGGGTTTGCCTCCTACACGGATATGGCCTACCTCCAGCGCCGGCGCTATGACTACACCGCTGCCGACACCGCCCGCTTCCGCCGCCAGGTGAGGGAGATCATTACCCCTGCCTGTGCCCGGCTGTATGAGCGCCAGGCCCAGCGCCTGGGGGTGGACCGGCTCCACTATTACGACGAGTTTCTCTCCAGTCCCTCCGGGAACCCCCAACCCCGGGGCAGCCGGGAGGAGTTGGTGGCTAAGGCCCAGCAGATGTACCGGGAGATGAGCCCGGAGACCGGCGCCTTTTTTGATTGCATGGTGGAGCACGATCTCTTCGATCTGGAGAGCAAGCCCGGCAAGCGCCCCGGCGGCTATTGCACCAGCCTGCCCACCTATAAGGTGCCCTTTATATTCTCCAATTTCAACGGGACCAGCGCCGATGTGGATGTGCTGACCCATGAGGCCGGCCATGCCTTTGAAAACTATACCGCCTCCCGGCTCCACCCCCTGCGGGCTATGGTCACGTCCACCAGCGAGATCAATGAGATCCACTCCATGACCATGGAGCACTTTGCCTATCCCTGGATGGAACTGTTTTTTGGGGAGGAGGCGGACCAGTACCGCCGTACCCACCTGACCGAGGCCCTCACGGTGGTGCCCTACATGGCCTGTGTGGACGAGTTCCAGCACCGGGTCTACGCCGCGCCGGAAATGACCGCCCTGGAGCGGCGGGCCGTGTGGCGGGAACTGGAGCGGGCTTATATGCCATGGCGGGACTATGACGGCAATGCGTTTCTGGAGGGCGGCGGCTTTTGGATGCAGAAGCAGCATATCTTCCTCTACCCCTTCTACTACATCGAGTATGCCCTGGCCCAGATGGGGGCGTTTCAGTTTTATGGCCGCATGAAGGAGGACCGGGGCCAGGCCTGGGCGGATTACTGCCGCCTCTGCCGGGCCGGCGGCAGCCGGGGCTACTTCCAGCTGCTGGAACTGGCGGGCCTCAGCAACCCCTTCCAACCCGGTTCCGTGGAAAAAGCGGTCTCCGGTGTCCTGGAGGAACTGGGGGTATAGTGGCATTTCCAGGGAGAAAATTGGGGAGGGGCCCCTCTCTTTGAGCGCCGCCCCTCCCATGGCGGCGGGGGATGGCTTTTGCCATCCCCCGCTTTTTATATACCTGCTGCTTGCACATGGACGGATAAGGCGTCCCGGCTACTTCCACTCCCGGGGGCTGCGTCCATAGGCGGCGCGGAAGGCCCGCAGGAAGGCTGAGTAGTCGCCGAAGCCGGCCTCCTCGGCAGCTTTCAGCACGCCGGTGCCTGCACGGATCTCCTCGGCAGCCTGCTGGAGGCGTTTCTGCCGGATATATTGGTGGAGGGTGCACCCGTAGACCTCCTTAAACCGGTGCATCAGGTAGTAGCGGCTGAGAAAAAAGGCCCCTGCCAGCCGGTCAATAGACAGTTCCTCCCCCAGGTGGTCCCGGATGTAGTGAGTAACCTCCTCCATCTTGGGGTCAAAGCGGTAGGTTACGTCCCCGGTGGCGGTGGGCTGCTCCAGCATGTCCCGGTTGAGGGCAATCATCAGCTGCAGTACGCAGGTGTCCGCCAGCAGCGTCCCCGCGAAGCCCGGGTCCCTGGCAGCCTGCTCAATGCGCTCGAAGAGGGTGCGGTAGCGCAGCCGATCCTCTCCCCGGGGCCGGTAGAGGTGAAACTCCCGCTGGGCGGAGTGCTGGAGGCAGGCGGCCAGGTCCGCCTCCTCCCGGCTGTACCGGGCCAGAAATTCCCGCCGCACCCACAGCACCATCCGCTCGTAGGGCTGCTCCGGGTCGATGGTGGGCAGATGAATCAGGTTCCGGCTGACCAAGAGAATATCCATGGGCTGGAGGAGGTATGTTTTGCCCTCCACCAGGTATGTCACCTTCCCTCCCAGCTGGAACACCAGCTTGTCAAACTCGTGGTAGTGGTAATCCATCTTCTGGGCCCGGCTGTCCCGCAGATGGAAGAGCCGGTAGTCCTCGTTCAGGTAGCCCCGCTTGCCAACCTCGCTGCGGTCCAGCATCCTATCGCCTCACTTTTTCGCAAGATTTATTCCTGTTTTCTTATTGTACCATGCTTTCTCTGAGCGCACAAGGGCATTCCTGGGCAGAAAAAAGGCCCCGGGAGTAATCCCGAGGCCTGAAGGGCCGTCCAGAGAACGGATGGTGCTTTACTCCATGTCCACGTTGATGTGATCCGTGCCATGGGCCTCAAACTCACCCATGTACTGATCCATCCGCTCCATCAGTTCGTCGTAGTTGTCCACCGTGGCCCGGTCCGTGTCCAGGTCCCGCAGGGCCAACTCCTCCGCCAGAATCTCGAAAAATGTTACGTCCTCATAGGCCATGATAGCCTCATGGATGCCGCCCTCCGCGAAGGCGCGGGAGGGGATGATCTCACCGTTGTACAGTTCGACCAGAGGCGCCATCCCGTGGTCCAGGCAGTGGGAGAACACCAGACTCTCCACCTGGTCGTAGACCCGGATACGGTCGTCGCCCCTGGTGGAATTGAGTACCCAGTTGCCTATGTAGACCAGATCCAGCAGGCGTCGGTATTGCTTTTCTGTCAGATGCAGTTCCATAGTGGGCCTCCTCTCGGCAATGTGTGCCTCTACCTGATTGTACCCAGTATACCAGATAGGGATGAAAAATTCCACAGAAAAAGCAGGGCAAAAAGACCAAAAATTGACTTGTTATCAGGGGATAATCATAGTATAATATTAAAGTTACAGACAAAACCGCCGGTTTTTGCATCCGGCGAAGAGGAGGTATGCCCTTTGGACCAGCGCCCCATCGGCGTGTTTGATTCCGGACTGGGAGGACTGAAAACATTATATACTTCGGGGACACCTCCCGTGTCCCCTATGGAAACCGGGGCCGGGATACCCTACTGAAGTATGCCCGGCAGGACATGCATTTTCTGCGCAGCTTCGACCTGAAAGCGGTGGTTATCGCCTGCGGTACAGTCAGTACCAACTGCCTGGAGACGCTCCAGGGGGAAAATGATATTCCCATTGTGGGCGTGGTGGCCCCCACGGTCCGGCGTGCGGTTGCCGCTACGCGGAACCGGCGGGTGGGCAT
>OHQM01001161.1_pt1 | contig 11658 bp, 9 predicted proteins | sample 1577941 | NCBI WGS metagenome assembly OHQM01 (sample SAMEA3879604, study PRJEB24766) | human gut metagenome | biome: human-associated habitat; feature: feces | place: USA | collected 1985/1987
GCTCCACCCCGTTTCTTTGGGCAAGACCAAAGAAATGGGGTGGAACTGGCAGCACCAACGTAAAGTCCAACAAACAGCAAAACGGCGAGTTCCTCCCACCCGAAATCCACACCCCCCAGACGGAGAAAAACCCCGCTCCTGCATGACACGATTAGCAAGAGCGGGGCAATTAACTTTATGCCTGGGATTTACTTCTTTTTGCGGCCGAAGATGCCTCCAGACTCGGGGACGCTCTCGCCCATGGCCTTGGCATAAGCGCGCAGGGCCTCCTTCTGCGAGCCGCTCAGGCCCTTCGGGACCGCAATGTTCACCGTGACGTACTGGTCGCCCCTTCCCGAGCCGCGCAGATAGGGGATGCCCTTGCCGCGCAGACGGAACACCGAGCCGGGTTGCGTGCCCTCGGGGATGGTTAGCTTCACCTTGCCGTCCAGTGTCGGGACCTCTATGTCCGCGCCCAGCGCCGCCTGGGCGAAGCTGATGTCCGCCGCGGACAGCACCGAGCTGCCGTCGCGCTCAAAGCTCTCGTGCGGGCGCACGGAGACCGTCACGAGCAGGTCGCCGGCCGGACCGCCGTCGCGGCCCGCGTTGCCCTGGCCCTTCATGGATATCGTCTGACCGTCGTCTATGCCGGCGGGTATGTTCACGTTCAGCTTCCGGTTGCGGCGCACGTTCGCCTTGCCCTTGCAGGTCGGGCAGGGCTGATGTATGAGCTTGCCCGTGCCGCCGCACTTGGGGCAGGGCCCCTGCGACTGCACCATGCCGAAGGGCGTGCGCTGCGTCGTCCGCACGCTGCCAGTGCCGCGGCAGTCGGGGCAGATCTCCGGCGTCGTTCCCGGCGCGCAGCCCGTGCCGTGGCAGTCCGGACACTGCTCAACCTTCGAGACGCTTATCTCCTTCTTGCAGCCGAAGGCCGCCTCCTCAAAGCTGATGCTCACCGAGGCGCGCAGGCTCTCGCCCCGCCTCGGCCCGCTCCGCTGAGACGAGCCGCCGCCAAAGCCGAAGATGTCGCCCAGATCTCCGAATATATCTCCAAAGCCGCCGAAGCCCCCGAAACCGCCGAAGCCCGAGGCCCCGTCAAAGCCGCCGAAGCCCTGGCTCGGGTCGAAGGCCGCGTGGCCGAACTGGTCGTACTTCGCGCGCTTCTCCGGGTCGCCCAGCACCTGGGCGGCCTCGTTGACCTCCTTGAACTTCGCCTCGGCTTCCTTGTCGCCGGGGTGGAGGTCAGGGTGGTATTGCTTGGCCAGCTTCCTGTATGCCTTTTTTATCTCTTCCTCAGAGGCGCCCTTCTGCAGACCGAGCACCTCATAATAGTCGCGTTTCTGTTCCGCCATGTGCTTCACCTCGCATTACGCGCCTTTGCGGGCGTACTTTCGCACGCCCGCAAAAACGCAGGGGTATATAAGAGAGGGTGATGGGAAAAATCACTTCTTGTCGTCGTCGACCACTTCGTAGTCGGCGTCGTAGTACTGCTGGCCGTCGCCGCCCGCATTGCCGCCGGGCTGCTGGCCGCCCATGTCCGGGCCGCCCGCCTGGGCGCCGGTCTGCTGGTACAGCTTCTCGCTTATCTTGTAGAAGGCCTGGGTCAGCTCGTCGGTCGCGGCCTTGATGGCGGCGGTGTCGCTGCCCTGGAGCGCCTTCTTCAGGCTGTCGAGCTTCGCCTCGACCTCGGCCTTGTCGGAAGCGTCGAGCTTGTCGCCCATCTCCTGCAGGGTCTTCTCAGTCTGATAGACCATCTGGTCGCCGGCGTTGCGGGTATCGACTTCCTCCTTGCGGCGGGCGTCCTCGGCGGCATACTGCTCGGCCTCGCGCACGGCCTTGTCGATGTCCTCCTTGGAGAGGTTCGTGGAGGCGGTGATGGTGATGTGCTGCTCCTTGCCGGTGCCGAGGTCCTTGGCGCTGACGTTCACGATGCCGTTGGCGTCGATGTCGAAGGTGACCTCTATCTGAGGCACGCCGCGCCTTGCCGGGGCGATGCCGTCCAGGTTGAAGCGGCCGAGGCTCTTGTTGTAAGCCGCCATCTCGCGCTCGCCCTGCAGGACGTTGACTTCAACGGAGGTCTGGTTATCCGCGGCGGTGGAGAAGATCTGGCTCTTCTTCGTAGGGATGGTGGTGTTGCGCTCTATGAGCTTCGTGAACACGCCGCCCAGGGTCTCGATGCCCAGGGACAGGGGCGTGACGTCCAGCAGCAGGATGCCCTCGACGTCGCCGCCGAGCACGCCGCCCTGGATGGCCGCGCCGATGGCGACACATTCATCGGGGTTGATGCCCTTGAAGCCGTCCTTGCCGGTCAGGTTCTTGACGGCCTCCTGCACGGCGGGGATACGGGTGGAGCCGCCGACGAGCAGGACCTTGGAAAGCTCGGCCGCCTTCAGGCCGGCGTCGCTGAGGGCCTGGCGCACTGGACCCATGGTCTTCTCGACCAGGTGATGCGTCAGCTCGTTGAACTTCGCGCGGGTCAGGGTGACGTCCAGGTGCTTCGGGCCGTTGGCGTCTGCCGTGATGTAGGGCAGGTTGATGTTGGTGCTGGTGACGCCGGAGAGGTCGCACTTGGCCTTCTCAGCGGCCTCGCGCAGGCGCTGCATGGCCACGCGGTCGGTGGAAAGGTCGATGCCCTGGTCCTTTTTGAACTCGTCCACGAGGTACTTCGTGACGCACTCGTCAAAGTCGTCGCCGCCCAGGCGGTTGTTGCCCGCGGTCGCGAGGACCTCGATGACGCCGTCGCCTATTTCGAGGACGGAGACGTCGAAGGTGCCGCCGCCGAGGTCGTAGACCATGATCTTCTGGTCGGTCTCCTTGTCGAGGCCGTAGGCGAGGGCCGCGGCTGTCGGCTCGTTGATGATGCGCTTGACCTCAAGGCCGGCGATCTTGCCTGCGTCCTTCGTGGCCTGGCGCTGGCTGTCGGTGAAGTAGGCGGGGACGGTGATGACCGCCTCGGTGACCTTCTCGCCCAGATAGGCCTCGGCGTCGGTCTTGAGCTTCTGCAGCACCATGGCGCTGATCTCCTGCGGGGTGTAGGCCTTGCCGTCTATGTTGACCTTGTAGTTGGAGCCCATCTCACGCTTTATGGAGCTTATGGTCCTGTCCGGGTTCGTGATGGCCTGGCGCTTTGCGACCTGGCCGACCATGCGCTCGCCGGTCTTGGAGAAGGCGACGACGGACGGGGTGGTCCTGGCGCCCTCGGCGTTCGCGATGACGACTGCCTCGCCGCCCTCCATGACGGCCACGCAGCTGTTGGTGGTGCCCAAATCTATACCGATGATCTTGCTCATGATTTTCTTCCTCCAGTTGTATTTGAAAAGATTTTAGTATACCGGTTCAGTTGGCGACCTTGACCATCGCGAAGCGGATGACCTTGTCGCCCATTTTGAAGCCCCTCTGGAGCTCCTGGACTATCTCGCCCTCGCCCTTTGTCTCGTCCTCCTCATGCATTACGGCATTGTGGAGCGCGGGGTCGAACTTCTGGCCGAGGGATTCTATCTCAGTGACGCCCATGCGGGAGAGGATGTCCCGGAGCTGGGCCATTATCATCTCGACGCCCTTGCGGTAGGCCTCGTCGCAGGTGGCCTGCTCCAGGGCCCTCGCCAGGTTGTCGTAGACGGGCAGGAACTTCGTCACCGTGTCGGCGCGCACGTCCTGATATATGCTCTCGCGCTCCTTGGCGCTGCGCTTGCGGTAGTTGTCGTATTCGGCGAGCAGGCGGAGGTATTTGTCCTTTTCGGCCTTGAGCAGGGCCTCCGCGGGGGGCTCGGCGGGTTTTTCAGGCTCCTTTTCCGGCGCCTTTTCGGGCTCCGGCTGCGGGGCCTCGGGGGCCTTTTCGCTCTCCTGCGCCGGCAGCTCCTTCTCTTCCATCGGCTCCGGCGGGTCTTTCTTCTTACTGCTCATTTATATCTCCCTTTATTATGAGTTTGTTGTCCATGCCCGGCGGGGGCGCCTCGCCGCCGCCCAGCCGCTCCGAGAGCGCCCGGGCTATGAGGCTCAGCTTCGCCGCCACGGCGGAGTAGTCCATCCTCGTCGGGCCCACGACGCCGATGAGGCCCTTCGTGTCCCCGCCCATGTCGTAGCTGGCGAGCACGACGCTGGAGTTGCGCAGCTCCTCGGCCACGTTCTCCGGGCCTATGAGCACCTTCACGTCCCCGCCGCAGTCGATGGCGTCCAGCTCCCGCAGGTGCTGCGCGTCGGAGAGATAGCTCATGAGCGCGTGCGCCTTCGCCGGGTCCTGGAACTCCGGCTGGGCCAGCAGGCGGTTCGTCCCCGTGACGCAGGTCTTGGCCTCCTGCGATTCGGAGAGGATCTCGATGGCGAAGGAGGCGATGACCCCCGTGAGGCCCATCGTGTCGTCCACCGCGCGCTCCGCCGAGCGTATCATGAGCGGCGTTATCTTCTCCTCCGTGATGCCCGTGAAGTTCGCGTTGAAAACCGAGGACAGACGCTGTATCATGTCCTGGCCCACGGAGACCGGAAGGTGGACGAGCTTGTTCTTGACTGTATTGTTGCTCATCATCGCGACGATTATGAAAGTGTTCGCGTCAATGTAGATGAGGTCGAAACGCTTTATCGTCGCGCTGGGCGGGGCGGCGATCGCCATCGCCGGGTAGTTCGTCAGGCTCGAAGCCAGGGCGCCGACGTTCGTGACCAGGTGGTCCAGCTCCCGGAGCTTCTCGTTGAGGCTGCGGTTTATCTCCTCCGTCTCCTCCAGCGAGAGCTTCTGCCGCTGCATGAGTTCGTTCACGTACATGCGGTAGCCCTGCGGCGTAGGCACGCGGCCGGCCGAGGTGTGCGGCTGCTCCAGATAGCCCATCGAGGCCAGCTCCGCAAGCTCGTTGCGGATGGTTGCCGACGAGCAGCCCAGCTGCGCCGTCTGCGCCACGGTCTTGGAGCCCACAGGCTCCGCCGTGCGGATGTATTCCTCGACCACGGCGGCAAGTATTTTCTTTTTCCGACCGCTCAGATCCATCTCGCAGGCTCCTTGTCTGGCACTCGTGCTGCGCTTGTGCTGGCACTCTCGTGCTTCGAGTGCTAATATATCACCGGCCCGGGGCGATGTCAAGAGGAGCAAACGAATAATTGACAGATTGTTCATAAATGTTTATATATAATATAAGGCGTGTCGAAAATGCCAAGGTACAGACCGGAAAGCGGAGGACATATATGAAGAGACTCATACCCATACTTCTGACATGCGCCCTTGCGCTGGGCCTGGCGGGCTGCGGGGATTTTGCCCCGGACCCGACCCAGACGCCGGACGCGGCGGCGGATTACAGCTTTGACAGGACGAACTTCCCAGCGCTCGCGGGGGGCTCGGCCCAGGAGCCTCTGGCGGAGGCCATAGCGGCCATCATGCTGGGCGAGACGCGCGAGGGCGTTGCGGACCTGCTCTCCTTCGGGAACACGCAGGAGGCCTGGGACAGGCTGGCCTCGGGCGAAGCCGGGCTGGTGCTGGCCACGGAGCCGGACAAGCTGCCCGAGGATGTGGAGACGGCGGTCGTCTCCCGGGACGCCCTGGTGTTCTACGTCGGTGAGGGCAGCGCTGTGGACGGCATGACCTCGGCGCAGCTCAAAAGCGTCATGTCCGGCGGCACGAAGAGCTGGAGCGGCATGGGCGGCTCCGGGGACATCGCCATCCTGGGCAGGCCGGAGGGCTCCGGCTCGCTGGCGGCGCTCAGGCGGCTCATAGGCGGCGGCTCGGCCGCGGCCTCGGACAGCGGCGCGGCCCTCACCAGCGCGGAGGTCCTCGGCTACGGCTTTTACAACGAGGCCGTGCTCATGGGCGCGGCGGACGGCTGCAAGCTGCTGGAGGTGGACGGCGTGGCCCCGACGGCGGAGAACATCGCCTCGGGCGAGTATCCGCTGTGCGTGGACGTGCTGGCGGGCATCAGCGCCTCGGCGGCGGACGATTCGCCCGAGCGGGCGCTCTGGCTCTGGCTCCAGGGCGGCGTCGGCCAGGCGTTCATCTCCTCTCAGGGTTATCTGGAGGCTGAATAATGAAAAGGATCTTTGCTTTGGCGCTCATTCTGGCGCTCGTCCTCTCCGGCTGCGGCTTTACCGAGCAGCTGGAGACAGTGAAGGAAGAATACATCGACCCCGCCATCGAGCGGGCGGACAACGGCGAGCTCTCCGCCGACGCACAGGAGGTCCAGGTCAGCGCCCCCAATGTGAACACAAACAGGGAGCGCCTGACGGACTACGAGCCCTTCGAGGCGGTCTACACCCGTGCGGACAGCGCTCTCATAGAGTCGTTGGAGGCCTCGGACGGCTACGGCAGGCTGCTGCCCTTCGGCGGCGGGCTGGTGACGGAGCAGGGCGAGATCGTCCTCGACCCCGTCTGCGGCATGGTGGTCCTTGCAAACTACTCCGCGGGCTACGAGGTGAAGTACCTCGACATCTACATGCTGGAAGGCCCGAACGGCAAGTTCGCCGTCTGCGGCGCAGACGGCTCCTGGACGACGGGCTACGACTATGTCTCCGTCATCCCCATGGAGCTCGGCGTCCTGTGCATAGCGGACGAGAACGCCAACATAGCCGTCTGCTTCGACGAGGACGGCAATGTGGTCTTTGATACGGAGAGCTTCGGAGAGCTCTACAACCTCCAGGCGGGCAGCGTGGCCAGCCTCTCCCAGTGCGAGGGCGGGCTCATGAGCATCGTCTACGTGAACGGGCAGAAGGGCTTCATCTCCGCGGACGGCACGGTCCTCAACCGCGCCTCGGAGCGCGCGAGCTTCTTTGACGACGCCCTGCCCTTCTCGGGCGGGCTCGCCGCCGTAAAGGTGAACGGCGTCTGGGGCTACATCGACACGAACGGCGAGTCTGCCATCGACCCGGCCTTCGAGGAGGCGGGCAGCTTTACCGGGAACCTTGCGGCAGTTAAGAGGAACGGCGTCTGGTGCGTCATAGACAAGAGCGGCTCCGTAAAGCGCGAGTTCCCGGGCGTTGACAGCGTCATGATAGGCAACGGCTACGTCGTGGCGGGGGACTCCTACTACACGACGGCGCTGGAGGAGGCCAGCTTCTACGGCTACGCGGGCATCCCCTGCGACGGCGGCTACTGGGTCGAGGGCGAGAACGGCGTGCGCGTATTCCGCACGGACGGCTCCCAGGTCTATTTCTCCGGCGGAGAGCGGCTCATGGGCCGCTCCGGGGAGCTCTGGCTCGTCATGCTGGCGGACGGGGCCAAGGTCGTCATGGACAACTATAGCCGCGTTGTGGTCTCGGGGGACTGCTCGTTCATCGAGGACCCCGTGACGGGGCAGACCTATATCTACGACGCCGAGAGCGGCCGCCTTTACGACTCGGGCGGGGCCTACCTTGCCTCCGGCTGCGCGGGCGTCGTTATGGACGGCTACGTCTACTGCGAGGACGGCTCCAGCCTCGGCTGGAAGAGCTCCGGCGACGAGTGGGTCTTCCGCGTCACGGCCCCGGAGGCGGACTGAGTCTGCGGAAAGGATAAAAAAGGAGCGGACCTCAGCGCCGCTCCTTTTAAATTAACAGATTCTTAACCCAAGGCGGCCCGGGGCCAGTGTAGAATACAGTCGCCTGAAACGGAGGGAAACGCAATGAATAAAAAGGCGCTTGTAATAGAAGACGACAAAAATATAGCCGAACTGCTCCGACTCTATCTGGAAAAGGACGGCTTCGAGGTGGCCATAGCCGCGGACGGCGGCAAGGGCCTCCAGCTGGCGACGGACGAGCACCCGGACGTCATACTCCTCGACATCATGCTGCCCGTCATGGACGGCTGGCAGGTCTGCCGGGAGGTGCGCGCAGTCTCGGACGTGCCCATCATCATGCTGACGGCCAAAGGCGAGACCTACGACAAGGTCTCCGGCCTTGAGATGGGCGCGGACGACTACGTGACGAAGCCCTTCGAGGTGAAGGAGCTCATCGCGCGCATACACGCCGTCATGCGCCGGCGCGAGGGCGGGGAAGGCCCCGCCGCAAAGAAGCTGGAGTACGACAAGCTCGTCATAAACCTCGACTCCTACGAGCTCATAGTGGACGGCAAGAAGGTGGACACACCTCCCAAGGAGATGGAGCTGCTCTACCACCTGGCCGCCTCGCCCAACCGGGTCTACACCCGCAACCAGCTGCTGGACGAGGTCTGGGGCTTCGATTATTTCGGGGACTCCCGCACCGTGGATGTGCATATAAAAAGGCTGAGGGAGAAGCTTGAGGGCGTCTCGGACAAGTGGTCGCTCAAGACGGTCTGGGGCGTGGGCTACAAGTTCGAGGTGAGCGGGAGCTGAGGCCCCCGCGACGGCCTATGAAGAGTATTTACTTTAAAAACTTCCTCGCGACGGCCATAATGGTGCTCGTGAGCTTCCTGATGATAGGCGTGGCTTTCGTCTTCATAGGCCAGGGCTACATCATAAAGTCCCACAGGGACAACATGGAGTCCAACGCCCGTGTCATCTCGCGGCTCACCACCAGCCTCGTCTACGAGGAAGGATTGACGGACCTGCGCCTGCGCATACTGCTCAACGGCACCTCCCTCATCTCCGGCAACCACATTTTCATAACGAACGACGAGGGCCTAATCATCTCCTGCTCGGACGAGCTGGGACGCTGCCAGCACCTGGGCCGCAGCGTTGATGCGAGCTACATCAACACCCTTGAGCAGCAGGGCAGCCTCGATATCGTGACGGATCTGGGCGGGCTTTTTTCCTCCCAGCGCTATGTCTTTGCCATGGCGATGACCGTGGCGGACTCGGGCGCGCCTGTGGGCTACATCTTCGTCAGCACGGACCGCTCGACCATCATGGGCGCCTGGAGCGCTTTCATCTGGGTCTTCTTCGCCGTCACGCTGGCCGTGCTCTTCCTGGCGCTGGTGCTCTCGCTGGTGGTCTCCAAGAAGATGGCCGAGCCCCTGGACGAGATGACGGCCGCGGCGCGGCGCTTCGCGCACGGCGACTTCTCCGTCCGCGTCCGCGAGGACAAGGGTACGGACGAGCTGGCCGCGCTGACGAGCTCCTTCAACAACATGGCCGACAGCCTTGAGCGCTCGGAGCAGCAGCGCAACGAGTTCATCGCCAACGTCTCCCACGAGCTCAAGACCCCCATGACCACCATCGCCGGCTTTGCCGACGGTATCCTCGACGGCACCATACCCAAGGAGCAGGAGGACAAGTATCTCGCCACAATCGCTGATGAGACGCGCCGCCTCTCCCGCCTCGTGCGGCACATGCTGAGCCTCTCGCGCATGGAGAGCCAGGGCTCAGACCTCACGAAGCGCCGGGATTTCGATCTGAACGAGCTCATAATCCGCACCCTGCTCAGCTTCGACGGGCGCACGGAGGAGAAGGGCCTCGATATGCAGCTGCAGCTGCCCGAGGACCACATGAGCGTCACCGCGGACCCGGATTCCATCACCCAGGTGCTCTATAACCTCCTGGACAACGCCGTAAAGTTTGCCTCCGAGGGCACTGCCGTCACCATATCCCTGTGGAAGCAGGGCGGCAAGGCCTACGTCTCGGTGAAAAACAGGGGCGAGACTATCCCGGCGGACGACCTGCCCCTCATCTTCGACCGCTTCCACAAGTCCGACCGCTCCCGCAGCCTTGACCGCGACGGGGTGGGCCTCGGCCTCTACCTCGTCAAGAGCATCCTCGACGCGCACAATGAGGACATCGCCGTCACGAGCCGGGACGGGGTCACGGACTTCGTCTTCACCCTCACCCTCGCGCGGGAGCCAAAGCAGAAGGCCGAGCCGCGCAAGAAGCCCGAACAGCGCAAGAAGCCCGAGCCGCGCAAAAAGGCCGGGCAGGAGCAGGCCGCCGGTGAGCCGCCGGAGGAGGAGTGAATTCACAGAATGTTTCAAACTTATTCATACCCAGCACAAAATTCGAGCGTATTTTTAAACTGACCTCAGGGGGTAAGCCACATGAACGAAAGACCTCAGAGCTGGCAGTCCGGCTGGTATGACACAGATCCAGGGCCGGCGGCCCCCGAAAGGCCCACAGCACCCCCGCCGGCGGAAGCGGCTCCCCACCCCACACAACTACCTCCCCGCCGCTCCGCCGGCCCCTCTCCAGCCTACTGCGAGCCCTATTGGTCCGAGGAGGACCACGCACCCAAACGCCCGCGCACGGGCTTCCGCGTCGCCGGCATCTGCCTGCTGGCCTTCGTCATCATAGCGGCGACGGCGGTGCTCTTCTCCAGGGACGGGCGCACGGCCTTCTCCCCGGGGAGCACAGAGAGCGGAGGCGACCTGCCCGAGATGGGCTACGACGACTTCCGCGATTTCTTCGAGGACTACTACGAGGGCACTACAGGCGGCATCTCCGACAGCAGCATCCCCAAATACCAGGCCGCCGGGGGCTTCAGCCTTGAGCCCGTCCCCGAACCTGATACGGAGACTTTGAGCCTGAGCGAGATCTACGCCAGGTGCTACCCCTCCGTAGTCAGCATAACCGCCATGGTGAGCGATACCAGCTACTACTGGGGCACGGGCATAGTCATCTCAGAGGACGGCTACATCGCCACGAACGCCCACATAATTGAGGGCGCATATTCCGCCACTGTGACGCTCTGGGACGACAGAGAGTTCGAGGCCAAGCTCGTCGGCATGGACGGGGTCAGCGACCTCGCGGTGCTCAAGATAGAGGCCGAGGGTCTGAGCCCGGCGGAGTTCTGCTCCGACCAGGTCTCCGTGGGAGACGCGGTGGCCGCCATAGGCAATCCCCTGGGCGCGGAGCTGCGCGGCACGCTGACGGACGGCATCATCTCCGCCATAAGCCGTGACATCTCCTACAACAACCACTCCATGACCCTCCTGCAGACCAACGCCGCCATAAACGACGGCAACTCCGGCGGGCCGCTCATCAACATGCACGGCCAGGTGGTCGGCATCACCAATATGAAGATGAAGGCCGCCAACTCCAGCGCCACCGGCATCGAGGGCATAGGCTTCGCCATCCCGGTCTCCACCATCAAGGCCGTCGTGGACGAGCTCATATCCGAGGGCGTGGTCACGGGCCGCCCCGCCGTGGGCATCACGGTGGGCCAGATACCCGACAGCGCGGCCAGCTACTTTGAGATTCCGGAGGGCCTGTACGTCAGCGCCGTCACCCCCGGCTCCGACGCCGAGGCCAAGGGCATCCAGGTGGGCGACATAGTCACCCAGATAAACGGCATAGGCGTGCGCCAGACCTCCGACGTCTCGGCCATCATCTCCGAATACGAGGTCGGGGACATCATGACCTTCACCATCTTCCGCGACGGCGAGACCCTCTACGTGGATGTGGAGCTCGTTGAGACGAGCGACATATACTGAATCAGATACTTCTCACTCCTTTTCCATACATTTTCCCCTCTCTTTTTGCAAACGACCGGCCCTTAAAAAAGGCCGGTCGTTTGTATTATTCCTATCTGATTATTTCAGCTTGCAGACGAAGGCGTGCCATTCAGCCTCGTGCTTGTGCTCGCATATGACAAAACCCGCAGCCTCGAGCGCAAGCGCGACTTCCGCCTCGCGCCCGTCTATGATACCGCTTGTTATGAACACGCCGGAAGGGGACATGAAGCCCGGGACGTGCTTTGCGAGAGGTATGATGACGTCGGAGACGATGTTGGCAAGGACGATGTCGTAGCCCGCGCCGAGCTCGGCGCGCAGGCCTGAGTCCGCGATGATGTCGCCGGTATACATCTTGTAGATGCTCTCGCGTA
>OHQM01001166.1_pt1 | contig 11627 bp, 9 predicted proteins | sample 1577941 | NCBI WGS metagenome assembly OHQM01 (sample SAMEA3879604, study PRJEB24766) | human gut metagenome | biome: human-associated habitat; feature: feces | place: USA | collected 1985/1987
GGCAGGAGATGCCCAGCGCCTGGTTGATGCGTCCGCTGTCCAGTCCCATCAGCTTGGCGGCGGCAGTGGTAGCGGTCCTGCCGCCCCTGCTGAATCTGATGACCTGGAGCCGCTCCGTATACAGCGCCCTGTGTTTTCTGGCTATTTCCTGTCCCTGCGCGCTGGTTATCTCCGTTCCCCTCAGCTTCTTTGCAGGGATTGGCCGTGCCTCCCGGGAGGGAATTCTGGTCAAAGGCGGTAATCATCTGGAGACCATTGCGGCAGCGGAAATCGTGGCTTTCGATAAAACCGGCACACTGACAGAGGGGCGTTTCTCCGTATCCGACTGTATCCTGGCCGAAGGTGTCTCCCGGGAACAGCTTCTGGCTCTGGCTGCCCAGGCGGAGTGCCGTTCCACCCATCCCATCGCCCTCTCCATCCTCTCTGCCTACGGTAAGCCTGTGGAAACAGAAGAAATGGCGGATTACCGGGAGAATCCCGGCCATGGCGTCTCTGTCACTGTGGGTGGACGGCGTATTGTCGCCGGCAAGGCGGACTACTTGACAGCTGACGGTGTGGCGCTGCCCGCCGTCCCCCAGAGTGCCGCCACGGCGGTACATGTGGCACTGGACAGCGTATATCAGGGAACTGTATTGCTACGGGATGCGCCTAAGCCGGATGCCCGGCGCGCGATCAGCGCTTTGAAGGAATTGGGGATCCGTAAGACGGTGATGCTGTCCGGAGACAGCCAGGCGGTCGCGGCGGAGATTGGCCGGGAGATCGGTCTGGATCAGGCCGTTGGCCAGCTGCTGCCTGAAGATAAACTGGAACGCCTGGAGCAGCTGCGGAGCCATTTGAGCCGGAAAGGAAAACTGCTTTACACCGGAGACGGTATAAACGATACACCGGTTCTAGCCGCGGCGGACATCGGCATCGCTATGGGCGGACTGGGCGCTGACGCTGCCATTGAGATAGCGGATGTCATTATCATGGGCGACGAGCCCAGTAAAATTGCTGACGGGATCCGCATTGCCCGCCGGACAAGTCGGATTGCTATGGAGAATATTGTGTTCTCCATAGCCGTCAAGGTATTGATTCTGCTGCTGTCCGTCCTGGGCAGGGTGGAACTTTGGGCCGCTGTGTTTGCCGATGTGGGTGTATGTATGATCTGCGTCCTCAACACGCTGCGTATCAACCAAAAATAGTACAGAAATCACCCCTTCCGCATATGCTGTTTGGAAGGGGTGATTTCTGTATGATCCAACGCAACCTGCCGCCTGTGGGGCCACTGGCGCCTTATAACCGTGCCGCAGCGGTTCAGTACGCCCACACCTGGGCCTATGGTCGCAACCCTGCCTTCTATGACTACGAACGGATTGGCGGCGACTGCACCAATTTTGCCTCCCAGTGCGTCTACGCTGGCGGCGGCGTCATGAATTTCACCAGGGATTTTGGCTGGTACTATATTGATGCCAACAACAAGGCGCCCGCCTGGACCGGCGTGCAGTTCTTTTATAACTTTATGACTCGTGCCCAGCCCTCCGTGGGGCCTGTGGCGGTGAACAGCGATATCTCCCAGATAGAACCGGGAGACGTTGTGCAGATGTCCTTTGACGGAGTCCAGTGGAACCACACACCGGTGGTAGTAGCAGTGCTGCAGGGCACAGCAGCACCGTCCCGGATTCTGGTTGCGGCCCACAGCTATGATGCAGACAACCGGCCCCTGGATACCTATTCATATAAAGGCATCCGGTTTCTGCACTTCTTGGGAGTCCGGATGGGATAGGGAGGAGGGGTCAGTCCGGCTTTTTATGCCGGCCCAGGGGATTTGCCTTGGCGGCTACCCGCAGCGCCTCGTTGTCAATGTGGGTGTAGATTTCCGTGGTATTCAGATGCTCGTGGCCCAACACCTCCTGAACGGCCTTCACATCGACCCCATTTTGCAGCATCAGCGTGGCGGCGGTGTGGCGCAGCTTGTGGGAGGAGTAGCGAGTGCTGTCAAGCCCCGCCTGGGACAGGTGACGCTTAACCAGGGCGTGGACATTGGAGCGGCTGATGCGCTGATTGCGGGTGGAGAGAAACAATGCGTCCCGGTCCTTACCGCTGATGGGACGGCGCACAGCCAGGTACCGCTCCAGCGCCGCCTTGCATGCGTCGTTAAGATAGACAATGCGTACCTTGTTGCCCTTGCCCAGGACCCGGAGAGCATCCCCCTGTATGTCCGATATATCCAGCCCGATCAGTTCGGAGATCCGCAGTCCGCAGTTGAGAAACAATGTCAAGATGCAATAATCCCGCTCACTGTTGGCGCCGTCCACACTGTCCAGCAGTTCCACACTCTCATCCAGAGTCAGGTAACGGGGCAGATTCTTCTTTAATTTTGGAGAGTCCAAGTCTTTTACCGGATTATTTTCCAATAGATGTACCTTGGTTGTAAGATAGTTAAAAAATGAACGAAGTGTGGCAATTTTGCGTGCACGGGTAGCGGCACTGAGGCCGTACTGGGTCTTATTGCTGTTGGGCTGCTGAGCCCGGTCGCGACTGAGATAGGTCAGGTAGCTGTAAATGTCCGTCAAGGTGATGGTGCGGATAAAAGCGATGTCGATGCCCAGAATAGAGATCTCATCCCAGGGCGTGTCCCGCAGGCTTTGATCCCGGGTCTGCAGCATATAGCGGAAGAAATTCCGGAGATCCAGGAAATATTCATCTACCGTTTTTTGTGAGTGCGCTTTGATGGTTTCATGATAGGACAAAAAGTCCCGCAAAATTTGGGGTGACTGGTCACGGTAGTCAATCATACCACTGTGTGCGGAAAACGATCCGGTATTGGAACCTGTGAGGACAGACAGCTTGAAATGCCGCCACAGCGCAGAACCGGTGGGACGGGATCGCTCATCCCAGCAAATTCTACTGTGCCCTCCCCCCCATATTAAACAAAATTTTTATTTTGTTTAATATGGGGCTCCAAATACATGCGCCCCTCCCTTTTTTGGGTGCGCCTCTCTTCGGGGCCTGGGCCGGAACGACAGATCAGCTGTTGCAGATAGGCGGTCGTCGCGTGAATAAACCCGGCAGATCTGTCCTGTACAGATTAGAACAGCTTTCTGCTGATCCCGGCCCCAGAAGCAGCGTGTTTCCGCAAATCTCCTTTCGTCAGGCTGCCTCGACTGATCGAGAAAATGTTCAAATACAGCTTTTATAGCTTTACCTTACCACACAGGTCCCGTACCTGTCAAATTTTTCATTGCAGGTGCTATTTTCATTCGCGCTTTTTTATCATGCTACAACTACAGATATAGTGATTTTTGCTTGTTGGGAATATCCCAACCCCTTAATCGAATGGAAGGTTATTTATTCGCTGCAACTAAATCTTTTGGAACACAAGATAAAAGTGTCCATTTTCTATTTCCTGTTTTTTGATAATTAAGTTATAATCTGAACAGATTGACAAAAAAGTTTCGACTGTTTGATTTTTTGCATCACTTATAACTCCAAATGTTGTATGTATCAATTCTTCATTCAGATGGATATCCAAATCTACACAAAACGGGTCTGGATAAGCCGACGATATTTCAGTATCCCAAATATGCAGTGTTCCTCCAACTTTTAAGACCCTAACTGCTTCAGAAAGAGCCTGTTTTTGTGTGTTGATATTCATAAACATTAAAGAATAGAAAAAAGTAACATTGTCAAACTTTTCCCCTTGATACTCTAGTGATTCAGCAGCCATTAACACCTTTTCAAAACAATCTGGTGCTTCGTCCAGTTCTTCCTGGCAATTATCCAATAGCAACAACTTGATTTTTGTAAAGACGACCAATTATTCCCTCTCCACCTCCACCAATGTCGAGAATTGTTCCTTGCAGTTCTCTCGATAATCGAATCATATTCCACCCTCCATACGCAAATCCGACTTGCCTAATTTTTTCTACCAAATGTTATAGCACTCATATGTGAATTTTTCTATCATAATTCTGTTCTGTATAGAATAGCAGAGCCAGCCGCCTTCGTCAACGGTCAAGGAAAACGCCGCCATTGACAAGTGCGTCTGCCCCTGCATATCTGGCAGACAAGAGGACGAAAGCAACGAGTGCTTTCGCCCTGTCATAGCATGGTATTTCCTTATATCTGCCCGTATCGTTATATCGCCATAGGAAATCCGGTCACAATTTGGGCACCAAAGCGTCAAAAATCCTTATTGTTTTGAGTTCCTTAATCTATTAAAAAATCAATATTTACAAGGGTTTTGGCAATTTGAGACTTTTTAATAGTACAATTTCAAATACTATTTTTTATTTCCCCAGTACCGCGCGGATGGCCTCGCCGATATTGGCAGCCTCTATCACCAGAAGGTCTGGAATCGTATCAAAGTTTCTGGACGTTCTTCTGGAAATCACACACTTTTTAAAACCAAGCCGCCGCACCTCGCTTAGGCGCTGTTCCAGATGGTTTACTGCCCGAAGTTCACCAGTGAGCCCTACCTCCCCGATAGCCGCCACATCGGAGGCGATAGGTTTATCCAAATAGCTGGAGGCCAAGGCCAGAACTGCCGCCAGATCTGCCGCAGGCTCGTCCAGGGTCAGACCGCCGATGATGTTCATATAGGCGTCACAGGCCGACACCTTCAGTCCGCCCCGCTTCTCCAGCACAGCCAGGAGCATGGCCGCCCGGTTAAAATCAAAGCCGTTGCTGGAACGGCGGGCGTTCCCATAGGCTGCGGGAGCCAGAAGGGCCTGAATCTCCGCCAGTACCGGGCGGACGCCCTCCATCACGCAGGTTACACAGGTGCCGGGAGCGCCTTCCGGCCGGCCGGAGAGCAGCATCTGGGAGGGGTTTTCCACCTCCACCAGGCCGGTATCTGCCATTTCAAAGACACCAATTTCGTTGGTGGCACCAAATCGGTTTTTGGCGGAGCGAAGGATTCGGCAGGAGCTGTGCTGCTCTCCCTCAAAGTACAGCACGCAGTCCACCATGTGCTCCAGCACCTTGGGCCCGGCAATGGAGCCCTCCTTGTTCACATGACCAATGACAAATACCGTGATATCCCGGCCCTTGGCCAACTGCATCAGGGACATGGTGCAGTCCTTTACCTGGCCAATGCTGCCGGGAGGGCTGTCCAGGGCGCTATTGTAGAGAGTTTGGATGGAGTCTACGATGAGCACATCCGGCGCTTCGTCCGAAACAGATTGCAGTACATCCTCCAGCGCTGTCTCCGACAGTGCCAGCAGACTTTTGCCGCGGACCCCCAGGCGCTGGGCACGCAGCTTCAGCTGACGGACGGACTCCTCCCCGGAGACATACAGCACCTTGCTGAATTGGCACAGGCTGCCGCAGATCTGGAGCATCAATGTGGATTTCCCAATCCCAGGCGCGCCGCCTACCAATACCAGTGAACCCTTGACCGCACCGCCGCCCAGGACCCGATCCAACTCGTTCATTCCAGTGGAAAATCGAACTTCCTCAGTTATATCAATATCTGTTAAGCTAACAGCCTTTATGGCATGAAAGGGACTGGAGCCGCCGCTGTGCCGGCCTCCCCTCTCCTTCCTTATATTTTCCTGCTCGACAATCGTATTCCAGGCGCCGCAGGCTGGACAGCGGCCCGCCCACTTGGGACTTTCATTGCCGCACTCTGTACAGAAAAAGGACACTTTTGTCTTTGCCATATGTATTTTCCTCTGTAAAGTGTTTTATGGAATCGCATCTGCCGGGACTTGATAAAATGCCCGTTCTTCCCCTCGATCTGACGTGCTGATTGTGCCCACCGGCATGGCGTAGATAGGGTACTCCTCCTCCCCGTCCAGGCCCAGCAGGCGGCAGCCGTCCTCGTGGGAGAACGCCGCAATGCCGCAGGTGCCAAGACCAAGGCCGGTACAGGCCAGATATAGATTTTCTCCTACGTGTCCAATGTCCATCAAAGCGGGCCGATGGGAGTAGATCCCATAGCGCCACTCCACCCGGTAGGGGACCATGGACCAGAGGAAGAGAACACTGGCTTTTGCGGCCCAACTCTGGCCGCAGAGCAGATTGGTGATCTCCTCCTCCAGATTCTCTGGCTGTTCCAGCAGTTCCACCGCGTGCTCCAAGGGCAGATAGTGGTATAGGCCAGTGCGCAGTCCGGTCACTCTGCGCACTGCCAGATAACATTCGAACTCGTGGCGTGCCCCGCCGCTGGGCACAGTCCGCAGCGTCACATAGGATTTCCCGACCACATCCTTGACTCCCTGTGTGGCCCACAGCAAATAGGAGAACTGAGATAAGCTGATCTCCTCCTGCGTATAGACCCTGACGCTGTGGCGATCACGAAAAATTTCCGTAAGATCCTGCTTGACCAGCAAACCGTCAAAGCTTCTGGGCAGGGCGATTCGGGCACTCGCCGGAGCCATTGGCGGCTTTACCATTGGCGGCTGTGGCAATTTTAACAGCTTGCTGCTTCTTTTTAATCATGGGAGTACGCACCTCCTCTGCCATTACTCTGTACAGTATACTGCGTTTAATCGGCTTTGACCAGTCTTTTCTTCAGGCTGCCGGCGTATGCCTTGCCGGGGCATTGAAATGCCCCATGACCCCGGAGAGAATGGTCATGGCCAGACGGGTCTGATAGATGGAGGTTTGCAGCCGCGCGGTTTCCTGGGGATTGGATAAAAAACCGCATTCCACCAGCACTGCGGGGACAGTAACATTTTTCATTAGATATATACTCTCTCTAATGCGTTTTGGGCTTTTGGGGGTTGCTTCTTCATTGATAAAGCTATTGAGAGCGGTTTGGATGTCCTGAGCCAGAGCCTCGCTGCCGTCAGTACCATTGTAGAAGGCCTGGGCGCCATGGACACTGGGCGCTGTAGGCATGCTGTTTTGATGAATACTGAGCAGAATGCCGCCACTGACGCTGTTGATCAGGGCCACACGGTTTTTCAGATCGGAGACTTTTTTTTGCCGCAGAGTTTCGCTGCCCGCGTCGTGGATGGATATATCCTCCCGGCGGGTCATCTCCGTGTCCATCCCCAGTAGCTGGGCGATCTCCTCAATCTGCAGGGCAATGGCCAGGTTGATCTGGGATTCCACCGTACCGTCGGCGGCCACGGCGCCTCCGTCCTCCCCGCCATGGCCGGGATCAAGGACCAGTACAACGCCCCCCGACTCTGTTGCGGCGGGAGCGGAGGCTTGCACCGCCTTTCCCCGTATGGCAATCAGTGAAAGTCCGGCAAAAAGCAAAATTAAACACAAAATGTACAGCGCGGTCCACTTTTTAAATGTAAAAAACATAGCTGCACCCCCCTCCTCCACTTTATGCCCCCGCAGTGCGCCCTATGCGTGCGGTGTCCAATCGTCCCTATGGTGCATAGGATAGACCAGAGACGCCACGTCTCTCGACTTTCCTTGAAGGAGGATTCATCCCTTGGAGAATACAAAACCCGGAGCCTGCGGCATGCGGGAGGGCTCCCTGCCCGGGAAATGCGCCACAATGGTCTTTCCCTATGTGCCGATGCAGTACCCCAATCCGGAGATTTTTGACCAGAAAACAGCGTTGGAAAACGGAACACTGTTTCCTGGGCTTCACCTGCCCTTTTTCAGAGATATCAAGACCCGCATGAATTGCGACAACACAGCGCTCTGCGAGTTGATGGCCCTCGGCTTCGCACTTACGGAGTTGGGACTATATTTGGATACGCACCAGAACGATAAGGAGGCGCTCGGCCTCTATATCAAATTTGCTGCAATGGCCAAAGAGGGGCGCAAACGCTATGAGGAAATATACGGCCCTCTCCGGCAGAGTTCCGTCACTGAGGCGGGGTACACCTGGCTGGATAACCCCTGGCCGTGGGAGTTTGAAGGAGGACGTAAATAATGTTTGTGTATGAGAAACGGCTGGAGTATCCGATTAAAATTAAAAATACCAACCCCAAGCTGGCCGCTGTGATTATCAGTCAATATGGTGGACCGGACGGTGAATTAGGTGCGTCGCTCCGCTATCTCAGCCAGCGGTTCTCCATGCCCTACCCGGAATTAAAGGGATTGCTGACCGACATTGGTACCGAGGAACTGAGCCATCTGGAGATGGTGGGAACCATCGTCCATCAGCTGACCAGGGACCTGACGGAGGAACAGATCCGTACCGCTGGGTTTGACGCCTACTTCGTGGACCACACCGCCGGTGTTTATCCCCAATTCGCCTCCGGCTTCCCATGGTCTGCCGCCAGTATGCAGGTCAAGGGCGATACCATCGCGGACCTTACCGAGGATCTGGCAGCAGAGCAGAAGGCGCGCGTTACCTATGACAATATTCTGCGCCTGAGTGACGACCCGGACGTGAACGACGTCATACGCTTCCTGCGCGAGCGCGAAATAGTGCACTATCAGCGCTTCGGCGAGGCTCTCCGCTACCGTCCCCTCATCCGCATCCTCGAATGACAGATCGGGCAGTTGTGAGCCGTTCATAAAATATTCGGCGGCTTTTTGAAGCTTAAGACAGCCGTTTTTCGCCGCACCCTTCGCTAAAAGTTCCATAATAACGGCGACGCAGCCTTCGGAAAGGGTTTCCCTCTTTGTGCAGCATTCCGTGTTGACGGCCGGTTCCCGCAGGCCGCCGCGGCGAACCTTCAGGATATCGTCGATCCACTGCAAGTTTTCCAACTTTTCGCACCTCCAAAAAATAATGTCCAGCCATATTATTTAGGCCCGCCCACCTTCCGCCATTTTCCGCGTGACAGACGTTTCAGCCTTGGTATGCGATATATTTTAAGAAGAGTCCATCTAAATTTTATAGAATTTTCATAAAAAACAGCGTTCCGTAAGACGCGCGGCGTAAATTTTTGACGCCGCGCAGACGTTCTGCCTACAGCCGCATTTACATCAAATGTCCATTCAAGATAAAATGAAAGCCATGAACGAAGCGGTAAAAAATAGGCCAAAGGAAACTCAGTGAAGGGAATTTTCGATGGACACGAGAGAGATCTGGATCAAAATGATGGGCATACCGAAGATCGACGTCAACGGCTCCGCGATCAGACTACCCTTCCGTCAGGCTGACGCGCTGATCTATTATCTCGCCGTCAACGGCTCCGCCACCAAGACAAAGCTTTGCGACATTCTCTGGGGGACTAAGTGCACTGAGGAAAACGCCAAAGCAAATCTGCGCAACACCATTTATATAATCAGAAAACAGCTGGGCACCGATTTCATCATAGAACCGGCGAGACAGACGGTGGCGCTGAATCGAGAACGCCGCGTAGCAAGCGACCTTCAAAGTTATATAGACGGCGAAGCGGCCTGTTGGGATGATTTTCTGCGTGATTTTTATCTGAAAGAAAATGAAGCGTTCAGCGACTGGGCGTCTATGACTGCACGGGAGATCAAAGAGAGCTACTGCCTGCGGGTCAGGGAGAGGGCGGCCGCCGCTTTCAGAGCGCATGATTTTGGCCTTTGCCGCTCTCTTTGCGGCTCGCTGCTCGGCGCTGATAAATACGACGAGTGCGGCTATCGTTATCTTATGCTTATGTTGGAAGAGGAAAAGAAAGGGAGGCAGGCGCTGAAGCTCTACGAAAAGCTAAAAGCGCTGCTTTGGGAAGAACTTTCGCAGGAGCCGGAACCACAGACGACACAGCTCGCGCGTAGGATAAAGAACCGTCCCGCCAACGCCACTGTATCCGTGGGTACCGCCGCCGGGCAGGAAAGTTTTTTTTATGGGCGGGAGACAGAGATAAACGGTATCTCGCGTACGCTGAGGCGCTTCATAGAAGGAGCGTCCGCCGCCAGCATAGTGGTAAAGGGCGAAATGGGAATCGGAAAGAGCGCGCTGATGGAACGCGCGCTGCTCAGCGCGGCGGGTGCGGCGGCGCTGATCTCCACGCGGTGCTATCAGGCCGAGGAGAACTTTCTGCTGAAACCGTGGCTCGACATTTTCGAACAGCTGCTGATCTCCGCGGCCAATGACGATACGGAAGAGGCTAAGACGCTGAGACTGGCGGTTGCATCGCTCTTCCCTGATCCCGATTCCGTCGTCGCGCCTAAAGACGAGCTCTTCACCTCGGGACGCGAATACTTTCTCATCAGGGCTCTGGTAAGGTACTGCGCGGACAAACGCCTGATCTTAAAAATAGACGACATCCAATGGGCCGACCAGGCGAGCCTCGCATTGATCCGCAGCATCGTCACCGTTGACAGGAACCGCGCCATCCTCTTCGTTATGGGGTGCCGAAACGACGCGCCGGCTGAGACGGAGAGCCTGACAAACGGCTTGAAACTTGCCGGTTTTTTGGAGGAGTATGAGCTGCCGCGGTTCACGCCCGCGCAGACCGTCGATTTTGCGAAGAGATTCCTGCCGCGCCATAAGATAGACGCCGCCTTTGAACGCGCGATCTTTCAGGAAACAGAGGGCAATCCGCTCTTCATAACTGAAATGCTGAATAACATCTCCCTCAGCGGCTCCTTTTCAGGCTTCACGCCGAAGCTCGGCGACGTCATCCGCCAGCGTATCCTCACCATTAACGGCAAGGCGCGCGATGCGCTGGAACTGATCTCCATGATGCCTGACGGCGCGGCCTTCGAGACGCTGACACGTATCTCTCAAATAGAACCCGCAGAGATGGCAGAGAACCTTGAACAGCTGATCGCGCGAAAGCTCATTCGTGAGGAGCCCTCCTCCGGCGGAGCCGTCCTGCGCTTCAGCCACCAGAAGATCAGGGAATATATCTATGAAAACATCCCTCTTTTCAGAAGGCGGCTGCTGCACGGAAAGACGGCTCTTTACTTTGAGAGCGCCCTGCCCGCCCAGGCTCACGGTGCCTTTATATTTCCAAAGCTTATCTATCACTTTGAAAAGAGCCTTCTCTTAAAAAAATATCTCGAGTACGTCATAAAGAACATCATCGGTTACCTGAATATGACGCAGGAATATTTCCCCACCGGCGGCGACTCCGCCCAGCCGCTGATCTTCAGCGGTAAAAACGGCGCCTCGGTGCTCAAGCTGAGCAACATCGAAAGTTACTTCCGCGGTGTAGAGCAAAAAATAACGGCAAACCCGGTACACTTTCAGAACGAAGAGGGACAGGCGCTGCTCTCGGAGTTCTATGTGCTCCAGGCCAGGCATTACACTCATAATCTCGGATATGACCGAGCCAGAGAATGTATCGCGAAGGTGCGGGAGCTCAACGGCCCCTGCGCGACGGCGGCTCAGCGCGGGTATATATTAAATGCCAATTATCATCTGAGCTCCATCTGCATGGACAGGATGGAGATACCGCTGCTGCTGCGGACTGCGGAGGAATCGACTCGGCTTTCCGCGGTGGACCGCGACAGAAACTGGCAGGCGGCCTGGCTCCGCATAAGCGGCATGTCGCGCGCCTTTGCGGGAGATTACGGAGAGGCGATCTGGCAGCTGGAAGAGGCGGCCGCGCTCTTTGACTCCTTCAACGATATAAATACGTACCGCTACTCCATCTGCGCCTGTTACGCCTGGCTCGGCGAGACGAAGCGCTGGCAGTTTGATTTTACGGCGGCGGACGCCTGGCATAGGCGTGCCCTGGAACTCATCCAGGCTGCGGAGCTGCGCGGAGGAGCGGCTATCTTTTATACGCTCTGCGCGCAGTCGCTGGCGGACGGGCGGCTTGCCGGGCTTGAGTGTGACGGCGAGCGGCTGCGCCGCGTCC
>OHQM01001169.1_pt1 | contig 11603 bp, 6 predicted proteins | sample 1577941 | NCBI WGS metagenome assembly OHQM01 (sample SAMEA3879604, study PRJEB24766) | human gut metagenome | biome: human-associated habitat; feature: feces | place: USA | collected 1985/1987
GTATATTATGGATTCCCTGTTTCTTGCTATGAGGGAAAGAACGTGGAAGATGTCCGGTTTATGAGTGGCTATAAGATGGGGCAGAAGGATGACTCGGAGGTGGATTGCGCTTGTGGTATACCGGACTCCGGTGTGGGTATGGCTTTGGGGTATGCGGAAGGTAAGGGGGTGCCTTATCATCGGGCTATCGCTAAGTATACACCGACGTGGCCTCGTAGTTTTACCCCAGCTAACCAAGAGATGCGTTCCTTGGTGGCTAAGATGAAATTGATACCGAACCGTGCGATGCTGGAAGGCAGACGCATCCTTTTCTGCGACGACTCGATCGTGCGTGGTACACAGCTTCGTGATAACGTGAAGATCTTATATGATTATGGGGCGAAAGAGGTACATATGCGTATCGCTTGCCCTCCATTGATTTATAGTTGCCCGTTTATCGGTTTTACTTCTTCCAAGAGTCCTTTGGAGTTGATAACTCGTCAGATTATCAAGGAATTGGAAGGGGATGAGAATAAGAATCTGGATAAATATGCTACGACAGACTCTCCGGAATATAAGAAGATGGTCGGAATTATCGCCGAGCGTTTCGGGTTGAGTTCCTTGAAGTTTAATACGCTGGAAACCTTGGTGGAGGCGATCGACCTTCCTAAGTGTAAGGTTTGTACGCATTGCTTTGATGGTTCAAGCTGTTTTTAGAAAAATTTTACCTACTTTTATGCCTGCAATGTTTTAATGGCTAAAAAGAGTGAGTTATGACAGTTTTAGATAGATTTTTAAAGTACGTTACGTTCGATACCCAGTCGAACGAGGAGACGGGTACGACTCCTAGTACGCCGGGACAACGTGTCTTTGCCGAGGCTTTGGTGAAGGAATTGGAAGCGATTGGTATGGAGGAGATCTCCTTGGATGAGAATAGTTATGTAATGGCTACTCTGCCGGCTAATACGGACGAGAAAATCCCGACTATCGGTTTTATCGCTCATTTGGATACGAGTCCGGATATGTCGGGTAAGAATGTTCAACCTCGTATCGTGACTTATCTGGGTGGTGATATTGTCTTGGATGCGGAAGAAAATGTTGTACTATCTCAATCGATGTTCCCAGAGCTTTCAGATTATAAGGGACAGGATATTATCGTAACGAATGGTAAGACTTTATTAGGTGCCGATGATAAGGGAGGTGTAGCCGCTATCGTCGCCTCTATGCAATATTTGAAGGATCATCCGGAGATCAAGCACGGTAAGATCCGTATCGCTTTTACCCCGGATGAGGAAATCGGACAAGGTGCCGATCATTTCGACGTGGAGAAGTTCGGTTGTGATTGGGGATATACGATTGACGGTGGACAAATCGGTGAGTTGGAATATGAGAATTTCAATGCCGCCGGCGCTAAAATTATCTTCAAGGGCTTGAACGTACATCCGGGATACGCCAAGGATAAGATGCAAAACGCTTCCTTGCGTGCGATCGAGTTTGCTTCTTGGTTGCCGGCCGAGCAACGTCCGGAGCATACGACTGGTTATGAGGGATTCTTCCATTTGACCGGTATGACCGGTTCAGTCGAGGAAGCTACTCTATCTTACATCATCCGTGACCATGACCGGAAGTTGTTCGAGGAGAAGAAAGAATTGCTTCGTATGTTGGTTGATAAGATGAATGAAGCGCATCCGGGATGTGCGCATTTAGAGCTTCGGGATCAATATTACAATATGCGCGAGGTTGTGGAGCCCCAGAAACATATCGTTGATTTGGCGTTTGAGGCGATGACCTCCGTTGGGGTAGAACCGATCGTGAAACCGATCCGGGGAGGTACGGATGGTGCCCGCCTGTCGTTTATGGGATTGCCTTGCCCGAATATTTTTGCGGGAGGCCTGAATTTCCACGGACGTTATGAGTTCTTGCCCGTTCGTTCGTTGGAGAAGAGTATGGAAACAGTTATAAAAATCATAGAGCTATCGGCTCGTAAATCTTAAATGCAATAATTACATGAAAACAACTCCGTTTACCGACGTGCATATCGCGTTGGGCGCAAAGATGCACGAATTCGCAGGTTTCAATATGCCTATCGAATATTCCGGAATTATCGACGAACACATGACTGTAGTGAATGGTGTAGGTGTGTTCGATGTTTCCCACATGGGCGAGTTTTGGGTAAAAGGCCCGAACGCCTTGGCTTTCATTCAAAGCGTAACTTCTAACGACGCTTCTGTCTTGCCGCTTGGCAAGGCTCAATATACTTGCTTCCCGAACGACAAGGGAGGTATCGTGGATGACCTTTTGGTATATCATTACGAGCCGGAGAAATATTTGCTGGTCGTAAACGCCGGTAATATCGACAAGGATTGGGATTGGTGCGTAAGCCATAATACGGTAGGTGTCGAATTGGAGAATTCTTCCGACCGTACGGCTCAATTGGCTATCCAAGGACCGAAAGCACAGGAGGTTCTTCAACGTCTTACTCCGGTTGATTTATCTTCTATTCCTTACTATTCATTTGTGACGGGTGAGTTCGCCGGTTGCAAGAACGTGATTATCTCCAACACGGGGTATACCGGTGCGGGTGGCTTCGAGTTGTATTTCTATCCGAGTGATGCGATGACGATTTGGAACGCTATCTTCGAGGCTGGAAAGCCGGAAGGGATCAAGCCGATCGGTTTGGGAGCACGTGATACACTTCGTCTTGAGATGGGCTTCTGTCTGTATGGAAATGATTTGGATGATACGACTTCTCCGATCGAGGCTGGTTTAGGCTGGATCACGAAGTTCGCCGAGGGTAAGAACTTTACGAATCGTGCGGAATTGGAGCGTCAGAAGAAAGAGGGCGTAACCCGTAAGTTGTGTGCTTTCGAGTTGCAGGAAAAGGGAATTCCCCGTCATGGCTATGAGATCGCCGATGCGGAAGGGAATGTAATTGGCGTGGTTACTTCCGGTACGATGTCTCCGGTATTGAAGAAGGGGATCGGTATGGGATACGTGAAACCTGAGTTTGCGAAAGCTGGTACGGATATCTTTATCAAGGTGCGTAATAAGAACTTGAAGGCTCAAGTGGTAAAGGCTCCTTTCCGTAAATAAGAGATAAGGCTATCTATAAATAGTTCGAAGGCGATGTTCCTCACGGAGCACCGCCTTCCTTATTATAGAAAAGTTGGACATGATTAATATGTTGTTCCCTGGAAAATGTTCGATTGTGAGTACGGAAGTAGGGTACCGGTCATTCTCAAGTTTCTACCGGAGAAGTTCGGGTCTACGGTAACGGTTGCGTTGTTTGTTCCGTTGGTAAGCATCAAGCTAACGGTAGCGGAGATAAACACACCCTGTACGTTCATGTTCAGATAAACATTGCCCTTGTCATCCTGCTTGGTCTGGATATTGGAGGCGCTACCTTGTACGGTGATACCACCTAATCCGTTAGGACCGGGATACGGAGAGTTGGACGCGATCTGGACCATAGCCTGTCCGTCATTCAAAGATACGAAGTTCGTATTTGAATTTACGTAGAATACCTGTCCGTTCATCGGTTGTATGTTGTTAGCCTCCAATACGAATGATTGGTTGTTGATAGCTTGTACAGCGGCGTTAAACTCTTCTTGGCCTTCTACGGCATCTTGTGCCAGACGCTCTTGTTTCTTGATTTCTCTCTCTACTTTTTTGGCTTCCTTTGTTATCGATTTTTGAGCCATTACTTGTGTCATTCCGCACATAGCGACAGCGAGAACGACGATAAAAGATACAATTCTTTTCATACTTGATTTAGTTTTAAAACGGTTTTAAATTGTATAGATTAAACAGCGTCGTCGCGAAAAAGTTCCTGTGACTTATCCTTTTTATAGATACAATAACATTTCCACGGAGTATTTATGTTAAACAGAAATCGTACATTTGTAAATAAAGAACATAATACGATAGAATATGGATAAAGTACGTTTTGGTGTAGTCGGAACCAATTTCATAAGTGATTGGGTAATTGCCGGAGCCCGGCAGGATGAGCGTTTTGAACTGGTAGCTGTATATTCGAGAACTCAGGAGACGGCGGATGCTTTCGCCTCGAAACATAATATACCGTATACGTTTACCTCCTTGGAGGAGATGGCGAAAAGCCCGTTGATCGACGCTGTGTATATTGCCTCCCCGAACTTCCTTCATGCCTCCCAGAGTATTCTTTGCATGAGCTATGGCAAGCATGTTCTTTGCGAGAAACCCTTCGCTTCCAACGCGAAAGAAGTACGTGCGATGATCGAGGCTTCCCGTACATATAATGTCACGTTGATGGAGGCGATGAAGCCTACGCTTACGCCGAACTTTCTTGCCGTACGAGAGAATCTTGGGCGTGTAGGTACGGTTCGTCGTTATTTCGCCTGCTATTGCCAGTATTCCTCCCGTTATGATAAGTTCAAGGAAGGAATCGTGTTAAACGCTTTCAAGCCGGAGTTGTCTAATGGGGCCATGATGGATATCGGTATTTATACGGTCTATCCGATGGTTGTCTTGTTTGGTCGCCCAAAGAAGATAGATGCCTCGGGCATAGTCCTGTCCTCAGGAGCGGACGGGCAAGGGGCCGTGAATTTCTTGTATGAGGGGATGAACGCCACGGTGCTTTATTCTAAGATCGCCAACTCCGCCTTGCCTACCGAGATACAAGGGGAGGAGGGGAACTTGACCTTGGACCGGATCAATATCATCCGTAAAGTGACGTATTCTCCCCGTTTAGCTCCGGCGATGGGAAAAGGCCCGGAACCGGTTCCGGAAGACCTAAGCGTGGTCGCCGATAAGGATGAGTACTATTATGAGGTAGCGGAATTTATCAACCTCGTCTTGTCTGGCAAGCGGGAGTCAGAAATCAATAGCCTTGATAATTCTTTGATTACATTGGAGATTATCGATGAAGTACGCCGGCAGTTGGGAATTGTGTATCCGGCGGATTGATAACTCTTCGTGATTTTCCTCTTTTTCCATCGTAGTGAAAAACTTTTTCCACCGTGATGAAAAAGCTTTTTCACTACGATGGAAATCCTTTTTCATCACGGAGAAAAAAGGGTTACTTGTATTTTTATTACCTTTGTGTCCTTAATTGTTTAGGATGTACATATATAATTCAATACCCCATATAACGAACACGCTAAATCTGGGAAAGGACCTATTGGAGGTCTTATTTGAGAAAAGAAAATCATTACCGTTTCGCTATGATTATGCGTTGGATATTATCGATGAGAATAAATTGAATATCCTGATCGAGCGTGAGGTGATCCGCAGGAACGGCCCTTATATCGAGATGGATGAGCATTATCTCTCTTTCTATGAGCTGCTTCTGGAGGCGAATGAGGAGATTTCTACCTCAGTGATCGATGAGAATATCCAGTTGGTGTATCAATTGATCGATTATTATGGCAAGGAGGATAACGATTTGCGTAAGCTGGGTTATCTGCGATCGGTCAAGGCGCATTTGCGGAAGATCGGGAAGATCTTGGTACGTAACGTGGTGTCCTTGCAACGGGTGATCGATAATACGTTCAAGAACGAGCCGAGCTATAAGGTGAAGATCGCCAAACTGGAGAATCTGGACGCTAAACGAATCGAGATCAACCGCCTGATCGTGGAAGTGGAGAAGCTGCTGGATCGGGAACGGACTCCCTTTTTCGCCCAAGTCCCGGACGAGGAGCTGTTGACGATCGCCCGTGAGTTGAAGACGGAGTTATTGAGCGCCGGCCATAGCTTGATCCATTCCCAACAGGATATCATTGATTACTTGAACCAGATCCGTACGCAGGTGGGTTTTACCCGTAAGCTGCGTCGTATCAAATATCTGCGGGAGCAGTTTGAGTTACAGGAGAACACGAATGTACGGGAGGTGGTAGATGCGGAGCGTTCCGTGGTATTGGAGGGCGTGCAGCCTACCTTATTCAAGATTTCCATTCCTTATTTGCAAACGGACGAGGCGCTGGATGTCATCTTGAAGGTGGCCGACGGCATGCGGCCGGACAAGGCGATCCACCGGCAGGAGCTAGGCGTGATCTCCGCCGAGCAGATGGAGAATCAAGAAGTGGGGGAGGCCGCTATCAATACCCGGAAGATGATGGATCTTTTTAGCCGGACCGGAGGGGATTTGTTCTCTTTCGTGATGGGCTACGAGTATAACCGGGAGATGGATTTCGAGGCGAAGGTTACGTTATTTTGCCGTTTGCTCTCCCTCTATGAAAATGAGTTGGAGATAACAGACCGTTTTGGGCATACGGAGCATATAGAATATGCCATTATTCAAAGAACCTAGTTGTAGAGACGGGGCGTGTCCCCTGTGATGAGACGGGGCACGCCCCGTCTCTACAACTGGATGTTTATGGATTTGCTGTCTTATACGGTTCGCGTGCCGGGTTTTACGTTAGCCGTCTTCTGTTTGTCGCCCCAAAGGACGGTTAGTTCCAAGGGGACGTCGCTGGTAATTTCTACCTGCGGCTCTTGGGTAGCGGAAGAACGGGCCTTGACTTTGATCGCTACCAGACCGTCGAGGCCGAAAGGATAACGGTCGATACCATAAGCCTCCGTCAAGTTCACGTCTACGGTCAATTTCTTCTCGTACACATTGGAGCGGATGCCGAAGATTTGCTCGATCAAGCCGGAGATCGGTGCCAGTCCGCCCCAGCCCACGAAATTCGGGCGAGCCATGAAGCCCGGCTCCTCATGTTCCGGAGCGTAGTATTCCCAGAACGTACCGGTATTCTTATATACCTTGAGGACGTTATCGTAATGGTTGCGTGCGATCTCGTAAGCCAATTTACGATAGCCTTGTTGCAATAGGCCGGTAATCACCATATAGTTCGCTCCCGGCCATACGCCACCCTGCCAGTAGCGACCGTTATCCTTGTATTTAGGATGGTTGGCGGCAAGGGAAGGGACGCGGTGCAGGCGGTTGAATGTCTCCTTGTTATCCAGCTCGGCCACGAAAGCATCCATGCGTTCCTTGGACAGGACATCGGTCAATAAGGCCCAGTACGCATAGATTCCCTTGGTGGAGGAAAGGCTTCCGTCGGCGTATTGATCGAAAAGGAAATGCTCCTTCTCGTCCCATAGGTTCTCGTTGATATACTTCTTTAGCATCTTCTGCTCGTCCTCGAACTCCTCGATCTCCTGCCAACGCTCCAGATAGAAACCCATCTCAAGCAGATGCCCGGCGGTGAAGTATTGTTGCAAGCAAACGTCCAGCCAGATCATATGGCCGTGGCTGTATATCGGATTGTATTTCGGTTCCACCCGGGGCATGTTGTCCATGCCGGTACCCCAACCGCTGGTCCAATACGTACCGTTGCGCCACGTATGGTTTAGCTTCAACCATTTATAATAAGCGCAAAGGGCGGGGAATATCTTGTGTAGGCGGTCTATATCGCCGAACTGCTTATAATAGACGATCTCGCTCCAAGGGAGGATATTCGGTCCGGTGCTGGTCGGATCGTAACGCTCGAAACAGTCCGCTCCGTCCGCCTTGATCTCCCGGCAGATGAAACCGTCCGGGTGTTGTTTGGCGTAGAAATTATCTAACGTACGTTGGAAGGGGAAGAAGCGGGTACCGAAACGGGCGAACATCATCATGAAGGCGGAGTCCCACATGAAGATATTGCCGTTGTAGGCGACATCGAGGTAACTGCATACGAAACCGGAATCCGGTTCCGGGGCCTTGATGTTGCCGATGCCGATTTGCCAAGCCTTCCAGTACATCTCGATTTCCTTCTCGTGTCCGCTCCAAGTCGGGTCCGGGAGGATTTGCTTGGCCTCCTCGAAGGTTCTGGGCGTGATGGTCTCCGGTTTCGCCGTCCGGAACTCGTTCTCGGTCACGAAGGGTTCCTTCAGGTAGGTGTTCTTGTAAGGAAGATTGTACTTGGGGCGTTTCTCTTCCATTTTCTCTTGCGCTAAAAGGTTCCCGGCGGGAACGGAGGCCGCGCCTGCCGCGAGAAGGGATTGCTTTAAGAAGTTTCGTCTTGTTGTCATTCTTTATGATATTTATTGAGGGAGAGAGGGAGAAGGTGCGCCTCAGTCGGTGAACACGGTCCTCCCGGTCGGGTACCGTAGTACTGCTAGTCAAGTACTGCTGTCCTGCTAGTCAAGTACCGCTGTCCTCTCAGCCAAAGTACTGCGGTACTTGGGCAGGGGTACTGCGGTACTTGACTAGCGGGATAGCCCTGTTATACTCTCCATCGGATGAATACTGTTTGATTATAGATTCAGGAGCTTTTTGATCTTCCAGAAGATATCCGTATTCTCGAAGATACCCGTGAAGTTCTCGGCACCCGGGCCGAAAGCGTAAACGGGAACCATCACGCCGCTATGCCCTCCGGTGGAGAATTTACAAACGATACGGCCCTCGTTCAGATCCCCGTCTACCAAGGTAAGGCCACCGGTCTCGTGATCGGCGGTTACGACAACCAATGTCTCACCGTCTTGGGCGGCCCATTCGAAGATACGTCCGATCGTACGGTCGAAATCATGTGTCTCTTGCATCAACAGGTCGATATCGTTGAAATGTCCGTAATCATCCAATTGGGAGCCCTCTACCATCAGGAAGAAACCTTCCGGGTTTTGTCCCAGCAGATCGATCGCTTTCATTGAGGCACGAGCCAAGAGATCGCCTCGCTCGGCGGGAAGCGGGGTGTCTACGGTATCGGTAACGCAGAATACCTTGCCTTTTTGAATCTTCGCCAGTTCCTCCCAGCTACGGGGAGTCTGGTAACCTTTCTCCCTTAATTCCTTGAACAAATCACGTCCGTCTGCACGGTTCTCGAATAGCTTGGAGCCGCCGCCGAATACGTAATCGACGCCACAGTTCACGTAATCCGCTACGATCTCGGCCTCGGCGTCGCGATCCGTATTGTGGCAGCAGAAGTCGGCGGGCGTAGCGTCCCATAGGCGACAGGTAACGGCGATGCCGCTTGACAGGCCTTTCTTATTCGCCAAGGTAGCCAAAGATTCCAAAGGCTTGCCTTCCGGATCTACGCCTACCATATGGTAGTTCGTTTTATGGCCGGTGGCCAGTGCGGTACCTCCGGCTCCGGAGTCGGTGATGAGGCGGTTGGCGCAATAGGTTTTCGAGAGGCCGGTGTATTGGGAGTTGTCCAGCCAGAGCTTACCCCGGTTGGCGGTCCAAGCGGAGTACATGTGCATAAGGCTCATGCCGTCGCCGATCATGAGGATCACGTTCTTTATTTTCTTTCCGGTAGGGGGGACTAGTTTCTTGACCTCGTAAGGTTTCTCTAGTACATACGTTTGTTCTTTGTCTCGGCGACTTTGTGCCGCGGCCTCCGGAACGATCATGCCGGATAGCAGGATGGCTAAGGCGGATAGCACGGATAGAGTTGTTCTTCTCATATGATTCAGTATTTAATATTATCAATTTATATAAAGGTTCTCTGTTGGGATCGCGTCTAGTTTGGACATGCTTGGCGTACGCCAGCTCCAGCCTAGGTACTCACCCTCGTAATCCTCGAAATAATGCAAGGCGAAGGGGTGGTAGCCTTTTTGTAAGGGGATGCGTCCCGTCGCGTCGATGGCGGCGTGGGAGGCATCATTGTCCACTACCTTTTCTTTGCCGATATAGAGGACGCTACCGTCATCCGAGCGGGTACTGAACTCATAGACTCCATCTTCTGGGGCGTATATATATCCGGTGAAGATATAACCGAAATGATCCGGCAATTTAGCGTTCAGGATGGAAGGCTCAGGTATTGTTCCGGTCTCGACCACCTTCGCCTTTTGCAGATCGGCTACCCATTGGAACTCTCCTTCGTAATAAGTATAAGCTACCCCATGCTTCGTAGGCTGTATGGATAATGCGGGGCGTAATACGGCTTTTGTCGCTTGGATCGAGTACGTACGGCTGGGTACGAATCCCTTTTTATATCCTTTGGCCTTGATGATCGTGGTCTCTTTTAAGACGAATGGCTCGCTGTATACCGGAGCGTTCTCATCCGGTTCCGATCCGTCAAGCGTGTAATGGATAACCGCCTCGGGTGTCGTGGATTTTAGTTCCGCCGTAATCTCACCTTCAAATAAATCCAGATCATTCGCTATGTAAGGGATAGAGACGGTAGGTTGCTCCGTATAGGAATAGGGAGCGTACTCGGGAGCGGTTCCCCAACGCTTGTCCGGTGTCGCCGAGAGCGTAAAGTCCAGTGTACCTCCTTGCATCAACTGGTCGTATGTGATATAGCAATGCTTAATCTCTTTTCCATTCAGCGATACGCTCGTGATGTATTTATTCTTTTCCGGTTGGTTTGCCGTGATCGTAAGTATCTTTCCGTTTCCGAGTTTCACGGTCGCTTTGTCAAAAAGCGGCGTAGTCAGGATAAACTGGTTGCTACCCGGACAAACGGAGTAGAAACCAAGGCTGCTCAACAGGTACCAAGCGGACATCTGCCCGCAATCCTCGTTGCCGATAATCCCCTCGGGAGTCGGCTGGTACATCTCGTCCAGCAAGCGACGGGTCCATTCCTGTGTCTTCCAGGGCTGGCCCACATAGCTATATAGGTAAGCCATGTGGTGGCTAGGCTCGTTGCCATGCGCATATTGACCGACCAATCCTGTAACGTCTACCAGATCGCCGACTACCTCGGAGGTAACCATAAATAAGCTATCCAGATCAGCGATGAACGCCTCCCGGCCTCCGAACAACTGGGTCAATCCATATACGTCATGCGGGGTAAAGAAACGATATTGCCAGGCCGTAGCCTCCGTATAGGAACGTCCGATGGCGAATGGATCGAAAGGAGTCTCCCAATTCCCATCCTGCCGTTTGCCCCGGAAGAACCGGGTACTACCGTCGAATACGTTGATAAAATTCTGGGAGCGCTTGATGAACGTCTCATAATCATCCATATGTCCTAAAGCTTTCGCCATTTGTGCGATACACCAATCATCGTAGGCGAATTCCAATAGGCAGGAAACCGATTCTTTCTTGATATTCGTCGGGATGAAGCCTTCCTTTATATAATAATCCGCTCCTTTCTTATTCTTCTCCGCTGAGATTTTCATCGCTTCGAGAGCGTGTTCTGCGTCATATCCGCGAATACCTTTCAAATAAGCGTCCGCTATAATCGATGTGGAGTGATAACCGATCATGGTTCCGGTCTCGCCCGCCGATAAGGGCCATAACGGAAGCTCGCCGCTGGCGTCGTACATATCCAAGAGAGACTGTACCATATCATTCACCAAGGTAGTATCCAACAGAGTCATCATCGGATGGTGTCCCAAGTGGAGAAGGTGGAGAATTGGCGGCGACCTGCCGGGATCGTCGCTACGCTCATGTCGTGACGGCGGTATTGTCCGTTCACGTCGCTCGCTATATTCGGGATGATCTTGCTATGGTATAGTGCCGTATAGAAGTTCGTGCGCTCGGCTTCGGTGCCTCCTTCTACCGTGATAACGTCCAGCTCTTTTTCCCAATCGGAGCGTGTCGCTTGATGGATGGCATCGAAATCAAAGCCATAGGAATCCGTCTCTTGCTCAAGGTTCAGACGGGCGTTCTCCTCATTTACGATCGATACCCCGACTTTGCAGACGATGGGCTTTCCGGTAGTCGTATCGAAGGTAAGTACGGCTTGCCGTTCGGAAGGCTGTTCCATGGA
>OHQM01001182.1_pt1 | contig 11482 bp, 9 predicted proteins | sample 1577941 | NCBI WGS metagenome assembly OHQM01 (sample SAMEA3879604, study PRJEB24766) | human gut metagenome | biome: human-associated habitat; feature: feces | place: USA | collected 1985/1987
GGCGGAGAGAGCGCGGCGTACGACGAGGTCAAGGCCGCCATTTCCGCGAAGGATTTCCCGAAGGCGCAGTCGCTGCTGGACGATATGTATTACCGCGGAGGGGAGTGGCACTATTATCAGGCGATAATCTTTTATGAGAAGAACTGGCTGAACGAGAGCAAGAAACAGCTCGAACTTGCCGTCGACCTCGAACCCGAAAACGAAAAATACAAGCGTTCGCTCGAAAATATGAAAAAGAAGATAGACGGGACGAACGCGTTCAAACAGAACAAAGAGCAGAACGTACAGGACAACGGGCAGAATTTCAGCGCCGACGGCGGCAGTCGGCAGGATTACGCCACGCAGCGCAGCTATCAGCAACAGCAGGCGACCGCTGCCGACGGGTGCTGCACCGCGTGCCAGTGCGCGATATGCGCGGACTGCTGCTGCGAATGTCTGGGCGGTGACCTCATCCGCTGCTGCTGATGAAAAAGAGGGGTAAAATCTCCGCGAGAAAGACAGCTTACGCGCTTGCGCTTGCCGGAATATCGGCGGCGCTGGCGCTTTTGTTTGTCTGGCTGGGAGTCGTGGTACGCTATGTCACGATTGCGATGTTTGCGGCTGCCGGCGTTGCGGTGATGGTCCCCGTGACCAAAAGGTATTACGCTTCGGCGGTGCTTGCCTACCTCGTGTCGGCGGGGCTGGGGTTCCTTGTCGGGGACGTGACCGCGGTGGCGGGCTATGCGGTTTATTTCGGGCCCATGGCGCTCATTTCCGCCGTGATGTGGGAGAAGAACGTCAAGTGGTACGTTTCCTATCCCGTCAAAATAGTTTTCATCAACGGCGCGCTCGCCGCGCTGTATTACGGCTTGCAGGCAATCGAATTGCTGGCTCCCGACGTCGCGGCGTATTTCGACTATTGGGCAATCGCGCTGCTGGGCACCGTCGCGCTGCTTTTGGTGGACCTGCTTATGAACTACGTCTACCGCACAATGCGCCGTCTGCTTGCGAAAGTGATACGCGACCGCGGCGTTTCGGAAGTCACCGCGGAAGAGATAGAGAAAGAGGACTCCGAGCACCCCTTCGACGAGCTCGACGACTGACGTCGTCCGCTGTGCGCCGCGCTCGCACATCGCTCGCGCCGCACGGATGCGAAATCGGATATATTCATAAAACAGATTTTATATTGCAAAAACCGCACGTTTAAGTGCGGTTTTTGCAAGTATAGGGTGGGAGGTTCAGAGATTGAGGAATTTCACGCCCGCATACATCACGTCTTCTATCTTGCGGTTTTTCAGGGAGTAATAGACGATTTTTCCGTCCCGCCTCTGGCGCACTATGTCCGCCGCGCGTAGCAGCCGCAGTTGGTGGGAGCAGGTCGTCTGGTTCAGTCCCAGCACGCGTGCAAGGTCGCCCACGCACATCTCGGAAATGGACAGCGCGCAGATTATCTTGGCGCGCGTGGCGTCCGCACACGCTCCGAAAAACTCGGACAGCATATGCAGAGTGGCGTTGCGCGGAACGTAGTCGCGGATGAGTTCCACGGTCTTTTCGTCCAGGAGGGTTTCCATAGCCGAATTATAATTCTCTTTTCCGCGCGCATTTTAGCTCCCTTTGCCGCAAAAACTCCCTTCCGCTCTCATTTTGCCGAAAGAGCCGCGCACCTTTCGGGGACGCGGTGCATACCTTGTTGTGGCAGCGGAGGTGGGGTATGACCTTCAACGAAAACTGGTTCTTATTCTTGCTGATAGTTATGGCGGTGTTTGCGTCCGACGGCACGGTTTCGAGCACGGAAACCGCCGTTATGCTCTCCATACTTTTCGCGCTCACCGTCGCAGGCCCCACTCTCACGTCGTCCGACGACACCACCGCCAATCCCGACACCACCGCCGACACCTCCTGTTTCTGCAACAGGTAAAACTTCGTTTTTCCGCACGGTTCGTTTTTGCGAGGGGAAAACCTCCCGTGTTTTGTCCCGTCCGCCCGCAACGAAATAATACGTATTGACAATTATATCATTGTGTGTTATCCTGTAATCGGAAAATTTATATATTCGGCGGGAACGCCGGCGTAAGAGCGGCAATATGCGCAAAACCGTGCATTTGACGTGTCGGGCTGCCGTATCGGATGTTGCAGGGCAAAGGCGCCCGCGGGAGGGAGTTATGAGAAAGAAACTTGTTTTGATGACGACGGCGTTGTTGTGTCTTGTGCTGACCGTTTGCATTTTGGCGGCATGCGACGAGGATATGCCGCATTCCGGCATTTCGTCGGACGCGCCGCCGGAGATAACCACTCAAGACGGGTTCGTCCTGACGCTCATAAGCGACACCGAATGCGAACTTGATGAGTATGTAGGGGATTCCGCCAACCCGGTCATCCCCTCCGAGGCGGAGGGACGGAAGCTGACCTCTGTCCGCAGCGGCGCTTTTTACGGAGCTTCAATCGAGTCCGTCACCATTCCCGACAGCGTTGTATCCATAGGCAGCGGAGCATTCGAGAATTGCATATCATTGACCTCTGTCGCACTCGGGAACGGTGTGCGTGCCATCGACGACTATGCGTTTCACAATTCGGGGCTCGAATCGGTTTCCGTGCCAGACAGCGTGACGGTTCTGGGCGATTCGGTTTTCCGTGACTGCGGCGCATTGAGATTGGCGCACATAGGGAAAGGCGTCGCCGATATCGGCGAACGGATATTTGCGAATTGTCCTTTGCTGAGCATCATTTCCGTCGATGAAGAGAATCCCGTCTTCCATAGCGACGGAGAGTGCCTGATCGAAACGGAAAGCAAAGTCCTGCGGGCGGGATGCTCGGCGAGCGTGATTCCGTCCGACGGCAGCGTGACATCCGTTGCAGATGAGGCGTTCACGGCTTGTACGTTCGTTTCCGTCGCCATACCCGACGCCGTGACGCATATCGGTGACGGTGCGTTTGCCGGCTGCGGGGAACTCAGGTCAATAACGATACCGCACAATGTAAACCACATCGGCAAGGGCGTGTTCGGTCGGTGCGGTATGCTGACGTCGATTTCGGTCGCCGCGGAAAATGCCGCCTATCAGAGCACGGGAAATTGCCTTGTGGAGAGGGCAAGCAAGACGCTCGTGGCGGGATGTTCGGCAAGTGTCAAACATAGGCGAATCCGCATTCGCCGGGTGTTCGGAACTTACCTCCGTATCTGTTCCGAGCGGGGTGACGAGCATCAAACCGTTTACATTCGACGATTGCGTCGCGCTGACTTCCATCGAACTGCCGGACAGCGTAACGCTGATAGACTACTGCGCATTTTCGGGATGCAAAAGCCTGACGGCGGTCAATATACCCGACGGAGTCACCGCCATAGGAGAGCAGGCATTTTCGGGATGCAGCGCCTTAACCTCGGTCACGATTCCGTACGGAGTGACCGTGATAGAAAGTATGACTTTCCTGGGATGCGAAAGCCTTGCGTCCGTCGTCATTCCCGCAAATGTGACCGAAATAGGGTTCGGAGCATTCCTCGGTTGTCAATCCCTTGCCACGCTGACTATTCCCGACAGCGTGACGGTGATTGCCGAATTCGCACTTGCGTCCTGCCCGAAACTGACAGCCGTCAATTATTACGGGACAACGGCACAATGGAACGCGATAGATAAGCGGGAGTACTGGTCGGACGCTTCGCCGTTGGAAAAGGTTTTGTGCTCGGACGGGACGGCCGCGGTGTGAGCGGCGGAACGGAGTCGGGTAGCAGTCGGAAGTTTTCCGTGCGGCTCGGTCCGTGCGGCGGGACAAGGGCGCGGAGCATTCCGCGCCCTTGCTTTACTAATCTTTCGGGATGGGGTATAATATCCCCGTGGACTTCAAGGCGAAGCTGAAAGACGTGCCGGAGAATCCCGGCGTTTATATGATGCTGGACGAGGCGGGCGAAATTATCTACGTCGGCAAGGCGAAGAGGCTCAACGCGCGTCTGAAACAGTATTTTTATCAGTCCGGCAACAAGACCGCGAAGGTTATGGCGATGCTCGAACACGTCGCCGATTTCCGTTACATCATCTGTCCGAGCGAAGTGGACGCGCTGGTCACGGAAAACAACCTCATCAAAAAGCATACCCCCAAGTACAACATACTCCTCAAAGACGACAAGGCGTATCCCTTCCTGCGCATAGATATGCACGAGGATTTTCCCACCGTGCGGCTGGTGCGCAAACTGAAAAACGACGGCGCGCAGTATTTCGGCCCATATATGCAGTCCGTGAACGTGCGCGACATAACCGACCTCATTCACACGGCGTTCAAGGTGCGCGATTGCAGCCGCGATATGTCCAAACCCTCGCGTCCCTGTCTCAACTATCATCTGGGCAGGTGCCTCGCTCCCTGCGCGGGCGGCGTGAGCACGGAGGAGTACAAGGAAGAGATAAAGAGGGTGATATCCTTCCTGCGCGGCAACGACAGGGAGGTCGAGCGCGTTCTCACCGAGAAGATGCTCGCGTTTGCGGACGAGGAAAACTTCGAAGTCGCCCTGAACTACAAACACAAGCTCAAAGTCCTCGACAACATAGTGCGCAAGCAGGTGAGCGCGCTGCCAAAGGATTTCAACCTCGACATATTCGCCTACGAAACCAACGGCGTGCTCGGAGCGGTGAATATGCTGGTGGTGCGCGGCGGCAAGCTGGTGGGCGGCGAAAACCGCGTGTTCGACGCCGCGGACGAGGACATAGCGTCCTATATCTATCAGTTTTACGTCAAAAATCCGCCCGTGTGCGACGAGATAATCACGGATTCGGCAGAGAATGCGGACGCGCTGGAAAGGGCGGTCTGCGGGCTTGCTCACCGTACCGTGCGTGTGGTAGAGCCCAAACAGGGGGTGCGCAGGCAGCTCCTCGACCTTTCGCATTCCAATGCATACGACGCGCTGGAAAAACACGGCAGCCGCGAGGAACGCAAAGTCCTCAGGACGGAGGGCGCCGTGAAACAGCTCGGCGAGCTGCTCGGTCTGCCCGTGCTGCCCAACCGCATAGAGGCGTACGACATCTCCCACATCTCCGGCACGGACAAGGTGGCGAGTATGGCGGTGTTCGAGGGCGGCGAACCGAAGAAATCCCATTACCGCAAGTTCCGCATAAAGACCGTGGAGGGCAACAACGATTTCGCCTGTATGAAGGAGGCACTGACGCGCAGGCTTATGCGGCTGAAAGAAGGCAAGGACGAGAGTTTTGCGACTCCGCCCGACCTCATCCTTATAGACGGCGGCAAAGGGCAGCTCGCGTACGCGCTGGAAGCGCTCGACGAGTGCGGTATGCGCGACCTCGAAATTCTTTCGCTCGCCAAGCGCGAAGAGGAGGTTTTTCTCGGCAGGGACCCCAAGACCCCGATAATTCTGCCCCGCGACAGCGTGGCGCTGCAAATGCTCCAACGCGTGCGCGACGAGGCGCACCGCTTTGCGATAACCTATCACAGGACCCTGCGCGGCAAGCATATGTCGGAAACCGTGCTGCGCAACATTCCCGAAATCGGCAAAGTGCGCGCGGACGCGCTGCTGCGCGAGTTCGGCTCGGCAGAGAACGTGAAGCACGCCGACGCGGAGAAGATAGCGGCGCTGCCGGGGTTTTCGCGTGCGCTTGCGGAGAGAATATTGTCCGCTCTCGGCGGAGGAGAGGAAGCCTCTTTGAGTGCGGCGGAAAAAGAAAAAGACGCGCCCGATGACGGGACGGAAAATGAATAGGCGGGAGGGGACGCGCCGCTTTGCGTCCCGCCTGTGGCAAACGGAGGATGATGTATGAGCAAAGAGCCCGTACGCAAAAGCGAATTCCACATCACGGCGGAGAAGTTCGCCGCCGACCTCGACCTCGAAATAGTCTACGCGCCCGAAGGGGAACTGTGTTTCCGTTCGACGGCGACCAACCGTCCCGGGCTGCTTTTTGCGGGGTTTGACGAATATTTCCCCGAACACAGGATACAGATACTCGGCAATGCGGAAATGGCGTATCTGGATTCCCTCGACGAGGAAAAGAGGGATATGCAGCTTGAAAGGCTCTTTTCCAAGGGCGTGCCCTGCGTCATCGTCACTCACAAGCACCGCGTCACGGACGGAATGGCGTGGATGGCGGCGAAATACCGCACGGCGCTCTTCGTCAGCGTGGAGTCCACCGCGGCAATCGAGAGCGACGCCGTGCATTATCTCACCACCGCGCTCGCCGCGAGCGACACCATCCACGGCGAATTGCTCGACATCAGCGGCATAGGAGTGCTGCTCATCGGCGACAGCGGCATAGGCAAGTCCGAAACCGCGCTCGAACTCGTGCACCGCGGGCATATGCTCGTCGCGGACGACCTTGTCGAAGTCAAACGCATAAAGAACAAAATTTACGGTTATCCCTCCAAGATGACGGCAAACCTGCTGGAAGTCCGCGGAGTGGGGCTCATCGACGTCGAGGCAATGTACGGTGTGGGCGGCGTGCTCAACCAAAAACGTATCCACCTCGTCATCGAAATGGAGAAGTGGGACGACAACAAGAGTTACGACAGACTGGGTGACGAAGCGTTGACTTACGACATACTCGGCGTAAAGTTTCAGCGCATAGTGGTGCCCGTGTCGGCGGGACGAAACCTTGCCGTCGTTATAGAAGCCGCAAGCCGAAACTTCCGACTGAAAAGTATGGGCAGGGACGCGCTGGACGAACTGTCTCTGCGACTTATGGAGAAGAACAGACCCCGCGAAATCGACAACTGAATAAGCGGGCATTGCCGAAAGGTGTGCGGCGGGCAGGATTAAAAACGCGACGTCGGCATACAATTCGGTATGAACCTTGACGACAAAAAGAAAACCGAACTTGGCGCGGACGAAAAATCGCGTTCGGAAACGGCATTGCAGGCGGACGCGGAATATGCGAACGCAACGGAACTCGTGGACGAACTTGCAACCGAACTCGGGGTGCGCGTGCTTGCCGACGTTTCGGCAACCGAACTCACGACGTTCCGCGGCGGCGGAACCGTGAAAAGGGTGTATGTTCCCCCGACCGTCGGAGTATTCGCGGAGTTTATGCGCAGGACGACGGAGACAATCGGTGTGCCGCCTTACGTTCTCGGCGGCGGCTCGGACACTCTTATAAAGGACGGGGAAGTGCGCCGTCCCGTTGTGTGGACGAAAGACCTGTGCAGCATAACTTTGCAGTCGGGAAAAGTCGTTGCGGAGTGCGGCGTTAAAATTTCCGCGCTCATTGCGTTCGGCAGAAAACACGGGTTGGGCGGAATGGAGTTCTTGCAAGGCGTGCCCGCAAGCGTCGGCGGAGCCGTAAGAATGAACGCGGGAGCGTTCGGTGCGGAAACGAGTGATTATATTGACGCAATAACGTGTTTAAGTGCCGATTTTTGCAAAATGCTGGAAATTCCGCGTGACGAAGTCGGGTTCGAATACCGAAAAGGCGCGGAGTATACGGTGGTTTCGGCGACGTTTGCGCTTGCCGAGATGAGTCGAGAAGAAAGCGCGGCGAGAGCCGCAGAGTTCTTAGCGATGAGAAAGCGCAGGCAGCCTGCTTTTCCGTCCTGCGGGAGCGTGTTCAAAGGTGCGGAGTTGCCCGCGGGATATTATATCGACCGCGCTGGGCTCAAAGGCGTGAGAAAGGGCGGTGCCGTCATTTCTCAAAAGCACGCGAACTTTATCGTCAACGAAGGCGGTGCGTCCGCCGCAGATTATCTTTGGCTTGCGGATTTTGCCCGCGAGCGCGTGAAAACGCTTTTCGGAGTGGAACTCCAAAGAGAGTTCGAATTGTTGGAATAACCGCGTCGGATGCGGAGTTACGGAGGATAAATCCGTTATGGAAATCTGGGGAGATTATCACATTCATACGTGTGCCAGCGACGGGCAGGGACACGTCGCGGACAAGTTTGCCTGCGCAAGCGCGCGCGGGTTTACCGAAATCGCGGTTGCCGACCACGGGTTCGGCGCAATTCTGTTGGGGCAGACGAGAAAGAAGTTTGACGCGCAGACCGCCGACGTGCTGAAAGCCAACGCGATGAAATCCGTAAAGGTGTATCAGAGCATAGAGTGCACGCCTCTTAACGAGAACGGCGACCTCGACGCTCCCGACGACGTCATAGAGAGATGCGACGTGTTGCATATGGGCTTCCATAGGCTTATGAAACCGCACGCCATACGCCGCAACCCGACTTATTTCCTTGTCAACGGCTGGGGTACGTCCTCGGCGCGTGACGAAGAAGAACTGGTCGAGTTCAACACCCGCGCTTATCTCAACGCGCTCGAACGCTATCCCGTCGACATAATATGCCATCTCAATCACAGGGCAAAAGTCGACGTCAAGCGCATAATCAAAGTCGCCGAAGAAAAGGGCATATACATCGAACTCAACGAAAAACACATCGAAACGTTGGAAGGTTGCATCGACATCTTGTTGCAGTCCGACGTCAGGTTCATTATGGGTTCGGACGCGCACCGCACCGACAAGGTGGGGTCGTTTGCCAGGGTAAAGGATTTTATCGCAAGACACGGCGTGCCCGAAAACAGAATATGCGGAGTGGGAATATCGCCCGTTTTTCACTCCAAGAAAGGTTTTGCTCCGAAACGGGAGGACATATGACATTCAAAGAAAACGCAAGCAACGAACTTCTTACCGTTCTGCCTGCCGACGAAAAAGGCATTCTGGCTTTTCTCTGTGCGGCGGCGAAACAGGCGGGTTCGATAAACATCTGCGCAAAACGCAAAAATCTCGTGTTTGCGCTGTCGTCCTATGCCGAGTGTCTGGCGGTGGTGGATATGTTGAAAACGCTTTATCCCACCGAGTTTGAAATCAGCATGGAACACGTGAAATCGGGGTCGCGCAAGGGTAGCACTTCGTACAGCGTCGCCGTGCCTACCGGGTTCACGAAACAGGCTCTTTCCGACTTGTACCTCGTGTCCGACGACGGAAAGGAAGACGAAAGCGTAATCCCCGATTTCGTGACGGAAAACCGTGCGCTTGCGCTAAGTTACCTCAAAGGGCTGTTCATGGTGTGCGGCAGCGTTTACGTTCCGTCGCACGGAGAGGACGACGAAAAACGCGAAGGATACCATTTTGAGTTTATGGTTGAGGACGAGCAGTCCGCACAGGAGATAAGCGAACTTCTGCACAGGCTGGGCGTCAACGCGAAAATAAGCGAGCGCGGGGCGAATTTCCTTGTCTATCTCAAAGACAAGGACGAAATTCTCACTATGCTTGCGCTTCTCGACCTCGGCGACAGCGTTCTGAGGCTCAAATCCATAATCGACGAACGCGAAACGGCAAACAGCATAAACCGCGTCACTATATGCGAAGCCGCAAACCTCGACAAAACGTATGCGGCGGCGTCCAAACAGCTTATGGAAATCGGCATAATCGAAGAGCGCGACGGGTTGGACTCGTTGAGTCCCGCTTTGCGCGAAACGGCATGCGCCAGAATGGAGTATCAGCAGGCGAGCATGAGCGAACTTGCGGAAATTCTCGGCATAACCAAAAGTTGTCTGAACCACAGACTCCGCAAAATCTCGGAAATCGCGGGAGCGGATACGGACGCACAATAACGACGGATAACGGAGATACAAATGAGTGATTTCGTACACTTGCATTTACACAGCGAATACAGCCTTCTCGACGGTGCGATAAGGCTTATGCAGAACGTTTTGTCCGATAAGGAGTCGGACAAAATCCTGCACGTTTCGCCTCTTTGCGACGCGCTCAAAGAAATGGGTATGAATGCGGTCGCAATCACCGACCACGGCAACCTTTACGGCGTACATACCTTTGTCAGCGCCATGCGCGACCACGGCATAAAACCCATTATCGGCAGCGAATTTTACGTTGCGGACAACCTTTACGTGAAAACGCCCGAAAATCTGCACAAGCGCGACCACCTCATTCTGCTTGCAAAGAACCTCACGGGTTACAAAAACCTCATGAAACTTTCCACGATTTCCTTTGTGGACGGTTTTTATATGAAACCGAGAATCGACCTCGACACTCTCGAAAAGTATTCCGAAGGTCTGATTTGCTGTTCGGCGTGTCTTGCGGGCGGCATTCCGTCGTTGCTTCTCAAAAACGACTACGAAGGCGCGAAAGCGTACGCGTTGCGCCTGAAAAATATGTTCGAGGAAGGGGACTTCTACATCGAATTGCAGGACCACGGACTCGAAGAGGAAAAACGTATTCTCAATACGCTCGTCAAACTTGCCCGCGACATAGGCGTCAAGGTCGTCGCGACCAACGACGTACACTATCTGCGCCGCGAGGACGCCGACATTCAGGACACGATGATGTGCATCAACCTGCAATGCAAAAAGACGGACTCGGTAAGCGTGCGTTTCGACAACGACAATTTCTATCTCAAAAGCGGCGAGGAAATGGAAGAACTTTTCTCGTGGATACCCGAGGCAATCGAGAGTACGAGAGAAATCGCCGACAAGGTGGACGGTGACTATTTCGTCGTCAAGTACAAAAAGACGTTCATTCCGCACTTCGAAACGGAAGATATGAACGGCAGGGATTCGCGGCAGTACCTTTACGACCTTGCGTGGAAGAACATTCACCGCAGATACTCGGAAATCACGCCCGAAATTCAGCAACGACTGGACTACGAACTCGGCGTAATCAACCAGTGCGGTTTCAACGACTACTTCCTGATAGTATGGGACTTCGTGCACGCGGCAAAACAGCGCGGCATTCCCGTAGGCCCCGGACGAGGCAGCGGCGTCGGAAGTCTTGTTGCGTATTCGATAGGCATAACCGACGTTGACCCGTTGCGCTACAATCTGCTGTTCGAGCGTTTCCTTTCCGTCGAGCGCGTATCCATGCCCGACTTTGATATAGACTTCTGTTTCGTACGCCGTCCCGAAATCATCGAGTACGTCGTGGGCAAATACGGCGCGCCCAACGTTGCGCAGATTATCGCGTATTCCACGATGAGTGCGAAGGCGGCGGTCAAGGACGTCGCGCGCGTCTTCGATGTTCCGTACACCGACGCCAACAACTGGGTAAAAGACATTCCCGTCGGCAAAGTTCTGCTCCGTCAGTGCCTTTCGCCGTCGAGTAAACTGTACTCGGAAGATTTTGCCAAACTTTACAATTCCAATCCCACGGCGAAAAACGTCATCGACACCGCAATTCAGCTGGAAGGCATGCCGCGACAGACGTCGATGCACGCGGCGGGCGTCGTCATTTGCGGCGACCCGATTGTCGAGCACGTTCCGCTTTCGAGAAACGGCAACGATATAACCACGCAGTTCGATAAAACCATGGTCGAGGCGCAAGGGTTGCTCAAAATGGACTTCCTCGGTCTCAAAACCCTTACCGACATAAGCGAAGCTCTCAAACTTGTCAAAGAGGACAAGGGCAGGGTTATCGACTTCAACGAACTCGGTTACGAAGACCCCAACGTTTACAACCTCATTGCCAGCGGCGACTGCGAAGCCGTGTTCCAGCTCGAAGGCGGCGGCATAAAGAAGTTCATGATGCAGTTGCAGCCGAACAGCCTCGAAGACGTCATGGCGGGCATTTCAATGTAC
>OHQM01001187.1_pt1 | contig 11440 bp, 8 predicted proteins | sample 1577941 | NCBI WGS metagenome assembly OHQM01 (sample SAMEA3879604, study PRJEB24766) | human gut metagenome | biome: human-associated habitat; feature: feces | place: USA | collected 1985/1987
AAGGCTCGTGAGGGCAAATGGAACGGCGGGTTTGCCCCCTATGGTTACAAGCTGGAAAATGGACAACTCTTTATCAATGAGGAAGAAGCGGCTGCAATCCGTGTGATCTTCGATCAGTATGTGCATACCGACATGGGTGCAAATGGTCTTGCCAAATATCTTGACCAACATGGTATTCACAAAATCCAGCGGCAGAACGGCAAAAATCCACTGTTCGATGCGGCCCTTATCCGTAGAATACTGAAAAATCCTGTGTACTGTGGAAAAATCGCCTATGGCAGACGCAGAACGGAAAAGGTGTATGGCACCAGGAACGATTACCGGCTTGTGGAGCAGGATGATTATCTGCTGGTGGATGGCCAGCATGAGGGGATTGTGTCGGAAGAACTCTGGCATGAAGCACAGGTGAAACTGTTGGCGCAGGCTGAAAAGTATGAACATGTGAACCGTGGCAAGGACACCAAGGTGCATCTTCTGTCCGGCATTGTCAAATGCCCGATCTGTGGAGCCGGGATGTATGGCAACAAGAGCATCAAACACAAGTCCGATGGAACAAAGTACAAGGATTTCTTCTATTATGGCTGCAAGCACCGCACTATGATTCGTGGGCACAAGTGCGATTATAGAAAGCAGATTCACGAGGAACTTTTGGACAGTGCAGTAGCAGAGGTTATCGTAAATCTGGTCAGCAATCCCAAGTTTGCCGTCATGATGCAGGAAAAAATCAACATGAAGGTGGACACTGCCGCCATTGAGCAGGAGATCGCCAATTATGAAAAGCAACTCCGGCAGTATTATGCCGTGAAATCAAAGCTGATGGAAGAAATTGATTCCCTTGACCCGGACGATAAACACTACTACAAGCGCAAGGCAGATCTTGATGATCGGCTTTATAAGATGTATGATAAAATCGAAGATACGGAAAATCTGCTGGTTGCCGCCAGAGCAAAGAAAATGGCAATCGAAGCAGAAAAGCTCACCGGAGATAATATTTACAAAGTGCTGATTTACTTTGATAAGCTGTACGCCGTCATGAGTGAGCAGGAAAAGCGGCAGATCATGGAAGCGTTGATTTCCGAAATCCAGATATACGAAGAGCGCCAGCCCAACGGACAGTGGCTCAAGTCCATCAAATTCAAGCTCCCGATTATTGAGGAAGATATGAGCTTGAGTTTGGACAATGATACACAAGCCGAGTCAGTAGTTCTCTTGTCTCGGGCCTAGGTTGAGACTACAGGACTATTGTCAGAGTGACAAATTAGAATTTGTGGAGGTGCCAAATATGGATATATCCTTCAAATGTGGAAATGAAAAATTCAATTATAGAGTATGTGCCATGATGATTTCTGATAATAAAATTTTGGCAATGCACGATGACCGTTCACCTTATTTCTATTTGCCTGGTGGAAGAGTTGCAATGGGAGAAACAGCAGAGAATGCTGTGATTAGAGAAGTTCAAGAGGAATTAGGCATCACTCCAAAGATTATTCGTCCATTGTGGCTTAATCAGGCATTCTTTACAGAAGACGTTGATAACCTACATTATCATGAATTATGCATTTATTATTTAATGGATGTTTCAGATACCGGTTTACTGGAAAAAGGCAATAAATTCACATCGAAGGAAGGTCATCGAACACATTCTTTTGAATGGTTGGAATTTGATAGATTAAAAGATGAGTATTTCTACCCCTTGTTTTTGAAAAAAGACATCTTCAATCTTCCAAATGAATTCACCATTCGTGCAGAATTTGAATAGTTCGACAACTCCCAGCTTGTCGGGACGATACATTCCCGTGTACTGCGGGGACAGATTTGTTCCCGTGTTGTGTGGACATTCACGGCATTGTCTCGACCCATGTGGAATGTGCAGCTCTCTTTATACAGGAGGGGGAGACCCCGGCCAGTCTTCACCCATAGTGGTCTCCCGGCCCTTCTCCGCAAAGCAGGCACCCAGATAAATCTATAGAAGACACAGCGCGGCGGGGCCTTAGGATTTTCTCCTACAGCCCTGCCGCGCTGCCTCTCACCGCTCCTCCGGCTTTGCCGTCCCCTGCGCCGCCGACCGGCGGCGCAGACGATTTACCTGGCAAAAGTATTGGTAGAAGGCCTCCGCCTGCTGTCCATGTTCCCCGCCGGCCAAGCTTGCCGCCAAGTCGTACAGGATTCGCTGTCCAGCCTGACTGGAAAAATATTTGAACGCCGCCTTCCCCCATCGCTGGGCGGCGGAGTCCCCCACTACATACGGCCAGAACAGCGGCCTCTGGGCCTCCTCCAAATACAGACGGTGCTGGGGATGGCTCTGGATAACGCCGTCCCGGCAGAGGCTCCCTACAAATTCCTCCCCCACCATAAAGGCCCCCGCGATCCGCCGCTCCTCCTCCGGCGCCTCCTTGGCCCGCACCGTAAGCAGACACATGGAGTTGGGCTTCATCCGCTCTGGAATCCGGGGGCGCCCCTTGTCGCTACCGCTTAAATAGCAGCCTGTGGAAACGCTCCACCGGGAAAATACCCGCTCTTCCTCCTCCGGCTGAAGGGCAAACACCGCCTGGGAATTGGGCGACAGCTTCAGGCTGCGAAGAGCCAGACTCCGCTCCCGCTCCTCCTGCCATTTCCGCTGGCGGGTTCTCTCTTCCTCCTCCCGGGCATGTAAAATGCCCGCCACCTTGTCCTGCAGCGCCTGATTTTTCAAAACCAGGTGCTTTTCAAATGCGTCGGGATACAAAAACTTCTTCTCTCCACCTGCGAAGCAGACCGTCAGCGTTCCCTCCTCCCGCGCTGTCACGACACCCTTGCCAAACATTTGATGCCGGACGGCCTGTCCGATCAACTGCATATGCTTCTCCTTTCCTGTCCGGGCTGTCAGCGGAAAAGCCCCCCGCCGCGTCCTCACGCGGCAGGCAAGGCCCCTCCAGCTTTCCTCCTCCGCTCTACTCCTCTTCCATCCCCATCCGGGCCGGGGCGCGCTTTTTATCGCTGATCCGCAGCACCATGCTGTCCTCCGCAAGCTGCAGCGCCACGTGCCCGCTGGAAAACTCCGGAATGTCAGCTACAGTCAGAATCGTTCCAACCGCCACTCCCTCCAGATCCACGGTGACGGTGTCAATCATATGCTCCGGCAGGGAGGCGTAGGGGATCTCAAAGAGCATCTGCTCCAGGATCCCCCCCACGCTCTCCGTATTTTTCAGGATCACATGGGCCACGCTGTTTACCGTCTGGTTGGCCTGCAGGGCCTGAAAACCAATATGCTCAATGCTCTGATCCACAAAGTTCCGCGTCTTTTCCTTGATTTGGGCCGGGATTCGTTTACCGTCCAATTCCAGTTCCACCTTGCTGCCCTCCCGGTTTCTTTGCAGCAAAAGGTTTGCCGTCTTCTGCTCCATCTGGATCGAGATGGATTCCGGCAGTCCGCCGCCGTAGACACAGCAGGGCACAATGCCCGCCTGCCGCAGCTGCTTCGCCTTTGCCTGCCCGTCCCGCTTTTCCACTTTGATGATGTCCATTGTGATCCTCCTTATGAATCGGTTTTATTTCTACGGCGCTCAGTACGCCAATAGAGCCAAATGAAATAAAAAAGAAGGACCTTTCATACAGCACCACAAGGTGCAATATCAAAAGCCCTTCTTTAATAGACGGTTCTTTTTCTATGCAATTTTCACGTTCTGCCTATGCCGGACCGCATACGCATGTCACTTATATTACAATTAGTATATCACAAGAAAGTGTGAAAAGCAACCCTCACTTTTTCTGCCGCGCCGGCTCCACCGGGCTCTGCCGTCTGCGGCCATTTTGGTCAAAGGTTTTCTTCAGCGCCCTCTCCGTTGGGATTATCACGCCTGCCAACGGAATTATCTGCAGCAAGCACACCGCGCCGCCCACTGTTCCCACCACGTCCGCCGTCCTGCCCAGTACAAGGAGCAGGGAGACAGCCGTCACAGGCAGCAGGGCCAACCCACATGTCCACCACAATTTTCCGCAGTACCTATGGGCGAACACCCAGGTATCTCTGTTTTTCATGGACATCGGTGTTCTGTACCCGAACAGGGGGTTGATCTCTCTAGGCGCCTTTTTCATAAAATATCTGCCAAACCCCATCATTGTCACCGGAATCAATCCATCCACCACCAGCATAAACACCCAGAAGCCCACTTTCATCCCCTCCCCAGCCTATTGCAGCAAGTATAGCACATGGTCCCACACTTTTCAATTCATCCGGGCTATGGTACAATGAAAAAGAAAAGCTGGCGGACGCACCTGGTCCGTCCGGAAAACAGCCCGCCGCCCCGGCGGCGGAAATGGGAGGCACAGTATGGACAACCCCCACGAGATGCAGGTCATTGCCCGTATCCGCAGCGACTTTTCCAGCAAATTCGGTATCCCCCGCCAGAGTGGCCTGGTGGAGGAACTTCGCTCCACCGTGGTCTTTGAGCCGGCCTACCGCAGCCGGGATGCCCTGCGGGGGCTGGAGGAATTTTCCCACATCTGGCTGATCTGGCAGTTTTCCCAGGCGGTACGGGACGCCTGGTCCCCCACGGTGCGGCCGCCCCGGCTGGGGGGCAACAAGCGACTGGGGGTGTTTGCCACCCGCTCCCCCTTCCGCCCCAACCCCCTGGGTCTCTCTTGCGTGGGGCTGGCGGCCATCGAAACGGACCGGGAACTGGGACCGGTGCTCCATGTCACGGGGGCGGATCTGCTGGACGGCACACCCATCTACGACATCAAGCCCTACATCCCCTACGCCGACTGCCGCCCAAACGCCTCTGGCGGTTTTACGGACAGCGTCCCCCGCCAGGCACTCCCGGTACGCTTTCCGCCGGCGCTCCTGGAACTGGTACCGGAGGGAAAGCGAACCGCCCTGCTGGGGATTCTGGCGGAGGACCCCCGCCCCTCCTACCAGGCGGACCCGGACCGGGTCTACGGCCTGTCCTTCGCCGGGCTGGAAATCAAATTCACCGTCCACGGCGGACAGGTGGAAGTGACCGCTGTCCAGCCCCCTGATTTTACTTAAATTTAACATTACTGAGGCTGTACATTTTACAAACTCCCACTATACTGGATTTTATCGTGGGATAATATGATAAAAATGTAAAATCTGTAAGGAGCAAGCGCGCTATGGACATTTTCTCCCTGTTCACGCTCTGCGGTGGTCTGGCATTCTTCTTATACGGCATGTCCGTCATGTCCTCGGGCCTGGAAAAGGTCGCGGGCGGGCGGCTGGAGCAGCTGCTGAAAAAAATGACGGACAACCCCCTCAAAAGTCTGCTGCTGGGCGCGGGTATCACCATTGCCATTCAGTCCTCCTCCGCCATGACGGTTATGCTGGTGGGTCTGGTCAACTCGGGCATCATGGAGTTGGGTCAGACCATCGGCGTGATTATGGGCTCCAACATCGGCACCACGCTGACCGCGTGGATTCTGTCCCTGTCCGGCATTGAGAGCGACGTACTGTGGGTGCAGCTTTTTAAGCCGGAGGTATTCTCCCCGGTGGTGGCCCTGGCGGGCGTGGTGCTGATTATGACCGCCAAGAGCAGCCGCCGGCGCAGCGCCGGATCCATTATGGTGGGCTTCGCCGTGCTGATGTACGGCATGGAACTGATGAAAACCGCCATGGAGCCACTGGCGGACATGCCGCAGTTTGCTTCTATTCTCACCGCTTTTACCAATCCGTTCCTGGGGGTGCTGGTAGGTGCCCTCTTCACCGGCGTGATTCAGTCCTCCGCCGCCTCTGTGGCCATTCTGCAGGCCCTCTCCCTCTCCGGCGGCATTACCTTTGGCATCGCCCTGCCCATCATCATGGGCCAGAACATCGGTACCTGCGTCACCGCCCTGCTCTCCAGCATCGGCGTCAACCGGAACGCCCGCCGGGTATCCGTGGTACATATTACCTTCAACCTGATCGGGACCGTCATCTTCCTGGCCGCCTTCTACGGCACGGACCTCTTCTTCCACTACGCCTTTATGGATGTCTCCATTGACCCCGTGGGCATCGCCATGGTCCACAGTGTGTTCAATATTACCACCACCATTCTTCTGCTGCCCTTTACCCGGCAGCTGGAGAAACTCGCCTACCTGGTGGTCCGGGATGCCAAGGAAGACACGGCCTACACCTTCGTGGACTCCCGCCTGCTGGCCACCCCCTCCGTGGCCATCGCCGAGTGCGGCGCCAAGACCGTGGAAATGGCCCACATTGCCAAGGACACTATCTTCAGCGCATTCTCCCTGCTGGACAAGTACGATGAGGACGTTGCCCGGCAGATTAAGGAAAACGAGGACAGGCTGGACCTGTACGAGGACAAGCTGGGCACCCTGCTGGTACAGCTGAGCAGCAAGGCTCTTTCCGACCGGGACAGCCATCAGGTATCCAAACAGCTGCACACCATCGGGGACTTTGAACGCATTGGCGACCACGCGGTGAACCTGTGGGCCGCCGCTCAGGAAATTTACCAGAAGGGCATTCGCTTCTCCGAGCCCGCCACCCAGGAGATTTCCACTCTGGTGTCCGCCCTGCGGGAGATCCTGGATATCACCACCCGGGCCTTTGAGACCGACGACCTGGCCCTGGCCGCCAAGGTGGAGCCCCTGGAGCAGGTCATTGACTGTCTCATTACCGATATCAAAAACAACCATATCTTCCGTCTGCAGAACGGCCACTGCACCATTGAACTGGGCTTTGTGCTCTCGGACCTGCTGACCAACTGCGAGCGGGTCAGCGACCACTGCTCCAACATCGCCGTGGCCCAGATTGAGACGGAGCAAAACGCCTACCAGGCTCACGAATACTTAAACGGCATTAAATCCGCCGGAAACTCGGAGTTCCAGTCTGACTTTGACACCTATCGGGCGCGCTATCGTCTGGGATAGCAAACGGAGGGTACTCACATGCGTGCCGCGGCCGGTGGCCGCGGCACGCATGTGTTTTAGATGGGCCGGAGGTTCCCTCCGTAATCCGCTTCTTTTGGGGCATACTACCTTTATCCCAACAAAAAGGAGCATTCCCATGGACGAAAAAGCCCTCTTCAAACTCAGCTACGGCCTGTATCTGCTCACCGCCCGGTCGGGGGAGCGGGACAACGGCTGTATCATCAACACCCTCTCCCAAGTAACCAATACCCCCAACCGGCTCTGCGCCGCGGTGAACAAGTCCACCCTTACCCACGACCTGATTCGAGACACCGGACTTTTCACCGCCTCTGTTCTCACAGACGGAACCCCCTTTTCCCTCTTTCAGCGCTTTGGCCTCCAGAGCGGACGGGACACCGACAAATTCGCCGGCTTTCCCCATACGGCCCGGGAGGCCCACGGCCTGCTGTACCTGACGGAGCATGCCAACGCCTTTCTCACCGGGCGGGTGCTGGACACCGTGGATCTGGGCACCCACGCCCTCTTTATCGCGGATCTGGCAGCGGCCCAGATCCTCTCCGGGGAGGCTTCTCTCACCTACGAGGACTACTTCCGCCGGGTAAAGCCCGGGCCGACCAAGGCCGCCGGCTGGCGCTGCCGGGTCTGCGGCTACGTCTACGAGGGGGAGTGTCTTCCCCCCGACTTTATCTGCCCCTGGTGCGGCCATGGCGCCGCCGATTTTGAGCAGGTGGCGGCCTCCCTCTGATCCGCCGCCGCCGAAAATTGGAACATCCCACAAATGGGGCGGCCCACCGCCCGACGTTTTCGTAGACACTGTTATGTGACTTCTTATGGCGGACATTTTTATGGAAAAAGGTCTTTTAAAACAAAATCTTTGTGAAAACTACCAAATAAGTCCCCCTTGTTTTTGCTAATTTGCCCAACGATTTTTCAGCCAGCCTGTCAAACTTTTTGCTTGACAAATGGTTTGTGAGAGGGTAATATGCTCCCATATTCAATATGACAACGGCGATGATGGAGAGAAGTAGCGAGGAACCTCACCCACAGTGAGCAGGGGATAGTGGGAACCCTGCGGCAGAATCCTGGTGAATAACACTTCGGAGTTTTGACCCCAACGGCTGCGGCCCAGTAGGGGAGACGGGAACGGCCCGTTACCGCCGTCAGGCTTGATAGAGCTGAAGTGACCGCACACAGCGGTAAATTAGGTGGCACCACGGATTCCGGCGATTCGTCCTAAAATTTTTGTTTTAGTGACGCCGGTTCATTCGGAGGTGCTTTTTATGTGTGCGATCATGGGGTATACCGCTAAGGATATCCCTCTGGCAAAGCTGGAGGCGGGCTTTGGGAAAACCAAATCCCGGGGCCCCGACGACAGCCGGATTCTGGAGACCGCTTCCGGCTTTCTGTTTTTCCACCGCCTGGCAATCATGGGGCCCGAGCCGGCGGGCATGCAGCCCTTCCTCTCCGCCGACGGCAGCGCGGTGGTGTGCAACGGGGAACTGTACGGCTTTCGCAAGCTGAAAAGAGAACTGGCCGCCAAGGGCCACGTCTTTGTCAGCGGCTCCGACTGCGAACTGCTGCTGCCGCTGTGGCTGGAGTGCGGAGCGGCGATGTTCGCCCAGCTGGACGCGGAGTTCGCCCTGGTGCTCTATGACGCCGCCAGCGACAGCTTTGTCGCCGCCCGGGACCCCATCGGCATCCGGCCTCTGTACTACGGCTACAGTGCCTCGGGCCATATTCTATTCGCCAGCGAGCCGAAAAACCTGATGGGCCTGACGGACCGGGTCATGCCCTTTCCCCCGGGTCACTACTACCAGGACGGCCGGTTTGTGTGCTACTGCGATATTGCCCAGGTGGACGATGTATGCCGGGACGATGTGGAAACCATCTGCGCAAACATCCATGAAAAGCTGATTCTGGGCGTGGAAAAACGGCTGGACGCCGATGTTCCGGTGGGCTTCCTCCTCTCCGGCGGTCTGGACAGTTCCCTGGTGTGTGCTATTGCCGCCAAGCTTTTAAACCGCCCCATCGAAACTTACGCCGTCGGCATGTCCACTGACGCCATCGATCTGAAATACGCCCGGCAGGTGGCGGACCATATCGGCAGCTATCACCACGAAATCTACATCACGGAGCAGGATGTCCTCTCCGCTCTGGAGACGGTCATTGAGGCTCTGGGCACCTACGACATCACCACCATCCGGGCCAGCATGGGCATGTACCTCATCTGCCGGTCCATCCATGAGCAGAGCAGCATCCGGGTGCTTTTGACCGGCGAAATATCCGATGAGCTCTTTGGCTACAAGTACACGGACTTCGCCCCCTCCCCGGAGGCATTTCAGGCCGAAAGTGAAAAGCGGATACGGGAACTGCACATGTACGACGTGCTCCGGGCGGACCGGTGCATCTCTGTCAACAGTCTGGAGGCCCGGGTCCCCTTCGGCGATCTGGACTTTGTCAAATATGTCATGAGCGTGGACCCGGCCAAAAAAATGAATGTCTACGGCAAGGGGAAGTACCTGCTGCGCCACGCCTTCGAGGGCAACTACCTGCCCCCCTCTATCCTCCAGCGGGAGAAGGCCGCCTTTTCCGACGCCGTGGGGCACAGCCTGGTGAACAACCTGAAGGCCTACGCCGAGAGGCAGTACGGTGACGACTGGGAACAGCAGGCGGAGCGCTATGCCTACCACGCCAGGCCCTTCACCAAGGAATCCCTGCTGTACCGGGAGATTTTTGAGAAGTACTACCCCGGCCAGGCGGAGATGGTCGCCGACTTCTGGATGCCGAACCGGAACTGGGAGGGCTGCGACGTAAACGACCCCAGCGCCCGGGTACTCAGCAACTACGGGGCCTCGGGGGTATAAATTTCCGACGTTCCCACGCCCCGCAGGGGCGAATAGCGAAAGCCGCTTCCCACGGAGTGTTCTCTCACAGATAAGCGTGTACGTGCATATTAGCTGCAATGCAGCGGAAGGAGATATAGATTATGAGCGAAATGAAAGTGACAGACCTGTTCGGCAGCATGGTATTCAACGAGGACGTCATGAAGCAGCGTCTCTCCGCCGAGTGCTACAAAGCGTGGAAGAAATGTGTCACCAACGGCACCACCCTGGAACTGGCCACCGCCCATGAGATCGCCAACACCATGAAGGACTGGGCCATCGAAAAGGGCGCCACTCATTTCACCCACTGGTTCCAGCCGATGACGGGACTGTCCGCGGAAAAGCACGACTCTTTCATCTCCCCCACGCCCGACGGCGGCGTGATTATGGAGTTCGGCGGCAAGGAACTAATAAAGGGCGAACCCGACGCGAGCTCTTTCCCCAGCGGCGGACTGCGCGCGACTTTCGAAGCGCGCGGCTATACCGCGTGGGACCCGACCTCTTACGCCTTCATCAAGGACAACACTCTGTGCATTCCCACCGCGTTTTGCAGCTACAACGGTCAGGCGCTTGACAAAAAGACGCCCCTGCTGCGCTCTATGGAAGCGGTCAGCCGCGAGGGCGTCGCTCTGCTGCGCCTCTTCGGCAGAAAGACGGAAAAACTCTATTCCGCCGTCGGTCCCGAACAGGAATATTTCCTCATCGACAGCAAATCTTTCGAAAAACGCCGTGACCTGATGTACACCGGCAGGACTCTCTTCGGCGCAAAACCGCCCAAGGGACAGGAGCTGGAAGACCACTACTTCGGCGCGATTAAACCCCGCGTGGCGGCGTTTATGAAAGACCTCGACGAGGAACTGTGGAAACTCGGCGTGCTTGCCAAGACCAAGCACAACGAAGTCGCCCCCGCACAGCACGAACTTGCTCCCATCTACACCACCGTCAACGTCGCGACGGACCAGAACCAGCTGACGATGGAAACTATGCGCAAAGTGGCGGCAAAGCACGGGATGACCTGTCTGCTGCACGAAAAACCCTTCGCGGGCGTGAACGGCAGCGGCAAGCACAACAACTGGTCGCTGGTCACCAACTTCGGTCACAACATCTTCGAGCCGGGCAAGAGCCCGTCCGACAACGCGCAGTTCCTGCTCATCGTTTCGCTTATGATAGCCGCGGTGGACAAGCATCAGGACCTTCTGCGCATCAGCGCGGCGAGCGCGGGCAACGACCACCGTCTCGGCGCCAACGAAGCGCCCCCCGCAATCGTGAGTATGTACCTCGGCGACGAGCTGACGGGCATTTTGCAGGCAATCGCCGACGGCAGGACTTACTCCAAGCGCGCGGCGTGCGAAGTGGAGATAGGCGTGCACGTTCTGCCCAAGTTCGCAATGGACAGCACCGACCGCAACCGCACCTCTCCCCTCGCGTTCACGGGCAACAAGTTCGAGTTCCGTATGCTCGGCTCCGCCTTCTCAATCGCGGACACCAACACGGTGCTCAACACCATTATGGCGGACGAATTCCGCGCCGCCGCGGCGGAGCTCGCCGAAGCGGACGATTTCAACGCCTGCATACGCGACATAATCAAACGCATTATGAACGAGCACGGCAGGATAGTCTTCAACGGCAACAACTATTCCGCCGAATGGGTGGAAGAGGCGAAACGCCGCGGGCTGCTCAACCTGCCCACCACGGTG
>OHQM01001189.1_pt1 | contig 11412 bp, 9 predicted proteins | sample 1577941 | NCBI WGS metagenome assembly OHQM01 (sample SAMEA3879604, study PRJEB24766) | human gut metagenome | biome: human-associated habitat; feature: feces | place: USA | collected 1985/1987
GTGGTGTTTGCTTTTATTCGTCCGGAGCGTTATACCCGTGAGTTTATCGACGCTAAAAATGAGTTCACGATTACTTTCCTAGGACCGGAGCACCGGAAAGCCCATAGCATTTGTGGCTCTAAATCCGGCCGGGAGATTGATAAAGTGGCCGCTACGGGGTTGACACCGTTCTTTACGGAGGCTGGTAATCCTGTATTCGAGGAAGCTCGCCTTACGTTGGAATGTAAAGTGGTCTATAAGTCCGAGATCGAGGAGGCTAAGTTTTTAGATCCTAGCGTTTTCCCTCGTTGGTATGATGAGAAGAACGGCAATGCGCATATCGTTTACATTGCCGAGATCGTAAATGCTTGGGAGAAGTAATCTCACTCAAGCAGTTCTTTCATCATTTGCTCCGTATGCGTGAGGAAATATTTAGTGAGCTGGTAATGCTCTGTTTCCTCATACGGGGTGATGTGCGCTCCGGTATCATCGATGGCATAAATGTCCGCGTTCGGATAAGCCATCAAGATCGGGGAGTGCGTGGAGATAATCAGTTGGCAACCGTTATTCACCAGTTCATGGATACGCACCAAAAGGGCCAGCTGCCGTTGTGGGGAGAGTGCGGCTTCCGGCTCGTCTAATATAAATAATGTATTGCGGCTGGCATAATTCAGGAAAGCGCTGAGAAAGCTCTCGCCGTGCGATTGCTCCAATAAACTCCTGCCACCGTAAGCTTTATAGGCGTAGATCTTGCTGTACTTACGTAATTCCAGTTGGGCTTGCCTATCCAATTCGGCCGCATGGTTAAAAAAGGATTCTGCCCGGAAGAAGAAATGCTTTTCCGGTTTTCGGGTCTCGATCAGCTTAATATGCTCGGGTAAGACATTGGCGTAAATCTTGTAGGCCTCGGTTCCGTCATAGAGCATACCCGGTTCTTCCTCATCCCTCTCCTCATATTTACTCATCATCGCTTCCAGCAGGGTGGATTTTCCCGCCCCGTTCTCTCCCACGAGGAAAGTAACCGGCTTGCGGAAAATGAATGATTCCGTAAAACGTACCGCCGGAGCTTTATAGGGATACTTTAGCTCCTCGGGATTGCCGGCTACCAAGTCCGGGTCCAGTAATTTTACTTGCTTCAGATAGATCATACAGAATATGTTTTGTTACAAACATAGTGAAAATATCAATGGAATGAAAGATAATATCGTAATCGTTGTTGTTCGTGCTCCGGAAACTCTTCCAATAGGGATAAATCCTCCCAACCTTGTAATTTCCCTTTTTTCCGGATCATTTTTTCGATGATCCTAGCTTGTTTATAACTGACATATGGGTGACTGGCCAGTTCTTTAGCTGACAGTTGGTTGACAAATAGATGACTAATAACTGACGGGTCCACGGAAAACCACGATTTCATCGCTTCATAGCGTTCCTCGTCAATACCATATACTTCTCCTAGTTGTTCCACGGAATAAAAGCCTCCTAGTAAGTCCCTGTATTTAATGATCCGCTTGGCAAAAACGCTACCAATTCCCGGAACCATTTTAAGGGCGGTGGTATCAGCCGAGTTTAATTCGACAACCGTTCCTTGCGGCCATTTTTCTGCTTGGGGATAAGAGGGAAAATGGGGCTTTGATTCCTTTCGGATGCGTTTGGATTTCCATTCGGAAGGGATTTTAGTTTCGTTCGAATGGGATTCTTTTTCTTTCCGAATGGAATTTGAAGGTGTTTTATTCGAATAGATCCGTGAGGAATCTTGTTTGATTCCGGTGTTTACCAATGGAACTGTTTGAAATTGGGAACGGTAGAAATCCGTCCCGATAATTGCGATCCATGCCATCGCTATTAAGGAAAGGAGTAGGGTAAGAGCCTGCCTTTCCCCCTTGGAGAAATAAAGTAAATCACGCCATTTCATAGTCTTATGTTTTGATTTGTGGAACTTCCACCGACAAAGGTAGAAGTTCCGTTTCTATTGACAAGGAATTCTCGGTATTATTTACCGGTAATCCATCTCAAGATCCCTAATTCGTTCAAGAATGGCGATTGGGGCCACGTATTTCATAAAGAATACGTAAGCGCCGAAAAGACGGAACTTAAGAGTCCCCTCATTGGTCAACTCGGCTTTCAATACTTTTTTATCGACACGTGTACCTACGAAAATACAAGTGAGCATACCTCCCAGCGGTAGCATGATCTTGGCGGTCAAGTAATCCAGCGCGTCGAAAAAGGCCAAGCCTCCAACCGTGAATCCTTTCATCACCCCGAATGAGAGAGAACTGAAAATTCCTAAGAAAAATACCCCTAAGGAAACGATTAAAGCCGCTTTCTTGCGTGTCATGTGGAACTCCTCAAGAACGTAGGCCGTAGCTACCTCATGTAAAGAGATCGTGGAAGTCAGTGCCGCCATCGCTAGCAAGATATAAAAAATACAGGACCACAAGCCACTCAGCGGTAATTGTCCAAATACGTTCGGCAACGTGATAAACACGAGTTCCGCACCAGCGGAAGGGGTGATGCCGAAACTGAATACCGCCGGGAATATCATGATACCGGCCAATACGGCGACAAGCGTATTAATGATTGTCACCTGCCAAGCGGTGGCCTGCATATTCGTATCTTTCCCGAAGTAAGAGGAGTAAGTGATCAAGCAGCCCATACCCAAACTCAAAGAGAAGAAAGCCTGTCCTAGTGCGCTCAAGACCACTGAGGAAGTCAATTTGCTAAAGTCTGGCTTGAAAAGGAAAAGCAATCCGGCCTCAGCGTTCGGTAAGGTCACGGAACGTACGCACATGATCAGCAAGATCAAGAATAAAAGCGGCATCATGATCTTAGAGGCCCGTTCGATACCTTTTTCTACACCCGAGACAATCACGAAGTGAGTCAACCCGATAAAAGCGCCCATCCAAAAGATCGGACGGAAGACATTGGAAGCGAAATCCTGAAAATCGGCCGTATAGTCTATATCCGGCTGTCCATACAAACGGCCACTTAGCGTTTGCCAAACATATTCAAGCGTCCAACCGGAGACGACCGAGTAATAACTTAAGATCAAAAATGCGGCCAAGATACCGTTGTACCCAATCCAGCACCATTTTGTACCGGGAGCCATTTTCTTGAAAGAACCCACCGTATTGCTGCGGGAATGCCGGCCGATGAAAAACTCGGTTATCATTACCGGAATGCCCAAGAATATCATGAAAAGTATGTAGACCAGTAGGAAGGCCGCACCTCCGTTCGCTCCCAGCATATACGGGAAGCGCCATACGCTTCCCAATCCGACGGCGCATCCTACGGTAGCTAGTACTACGCCCAATTTACTACCGAATGTGACTCGATTGTTTGCCATATTATTTATTGTTGCTTTTATGCTTTTAATTGTTACCTATTTTCTTATTTTCGGGAGCAAAAGTAATAATTTGAATTAATTTGTTCGTGTAAAGTATAAATAATTTAGTGAAAGGAGTATGAAACGAGGACGTAAGAAAAAGTTAGCAATCTCATTGATGGATTATATGGGAAAACGAAGAGACATGAAACGGCAGTTAAAGAAAGAAGGGACAGCTGAGTTGTATGAGGTGGCCGTAAGGCATTTTTTAAGATTCGTGAAGAACCCGGGGTTCTGTTTGGCCGATTTGAATCGTGCGTTGGTGATAGATTTCATCACGTATCTTCAGGGAAAAGGATTAGCTACTAATACGGTAAATACGTATATCAGTAGTTTGCGGGCGCTTTATAATATGGCTTGCCAAGAGGCGTTGATTCCTGCGTCATATTATCCGTTTGAGAATTTGAAACTCCGGCGTGCGATGACGGCGAGGCGTGCGATTCCCGCATCTTTGTTCCAGCAAATCGCTCAGATCAAGGTGGCGGATGACCCGCAAGTGGAATTATCGATAGATCTTTCCTTATTCAGTTTTATGGCTTGCGGGATACCTTTTGTGGATATAGCGTACTTGACGAGGCAGAATATCCGGGGGAATGAGTTGGTATATCACCGTCATAAGACAGGACGTATGATCCGGTTGGAAATAACCAGTAGTATGTTGCAATTGATCCGGAAATACGCGGATCGGCAGCGAGCGACCGGATCGCCGTATTTGTTCCCGATTCTTCCGCCCGGGAATCCGGACCATTTGAGGTATAAGCGTAGCTTGGCTCGGCATAATGCCCGGCTGAAACGGATTGGGCAAACTTTACGGTTACCGAATCCGTTTACGTCGTATGTTGTTCGCCATAGCTGGGCATCAGAAGCTTTACGTTGCGATATGCCGATGGCCTTGATCAGCCAGGCGTTGGGGCACTCGTCGGAGAAAACGACTCGTTTTTATCTGGAAGAATTGGATATATCACGTTTGGCTCATGCGAACATGAAGGTGATAGGCTCTGTAAATCGGATTTTAGAGAAAAGGATGGATGGTTTGTGAACTTATTTATGGAATAAGGAGTTTTAGCGTTAAAATAGTAACTTCCTCCCTATTAGTTCACAAAAATACATAATAAATATTTTATTATCACAACTTTTCTGCATTAAAATTGTCAAGTTCTTTTCACCAAATAAGGAATTTAGGGGAAGCTATGTCTTTAAAATGAACCATATTCACCTTTATTGATTCACTCTCTCAACTAAAGAGGAATTTCTATACTCTACAAATTCCTCCTGAATATCAAAAACAAATAATACAATAAGCTCGTTTGGATAGACCTATATGTAAGCCATTGATTGATAGCTGTATAGAAACACCATAATATTTATTGGATTTCATGTACGTGTTTTCCAAAAAACATGTACGTCTTTTCAGGAAAACATGTACATGTTTTTCTGAAACGTTCCGTGTGGTCTATTGATATACTATATAAACGACAATAAAATGTTGTTTAACGTTTATTCTCCGCTGACGTTTTTGAAACGCTAAACCTTATTCCATAAATAAGTCCACGGGCCATTCTTGCCGTTAGTTGATTTTAGGAAGTTAGGTCTTGAGGGGCAGAAGGGTGAAAAGATATAAGATTAACAACCATAATGAATAAGAAAGAATGAAGAAGACGATTTTCATGCTATTCTTGTTGGCAGTCCCGTTTCTTTCGAGAGCGCAGGGGGTGCCGGTCGAAGGGAAAGGCTCCATGATTGGGATCAAGAGTAATATTCCTTATTGGGCTACTGCCACGTTTAATTTGGGGGCTGAAGTTTATCTCGCCCGTCATTGGACACTTGAGTTGGAGGCAGGCTTGAATCCGTTCAGCGGCAAGAACGATGATGGGAGTTATGGCCGCTCACTGAAGCATTTGCGTCTGCACCCGGAGTTGAGGTATTGGTTTTGCGAGACGTTTAACGGCCATTTCCTCGGTGTGCATACTCCGTACCTATTATATAATGTAGCCGATATCAAATGGCTGGGTACAGAGGGCGAGCGTCACCAGGGATGGGGTGCGGGAGCTGGTGTCAGTTATGGATACTCGTGGCTGCTGTCTCGCCATTGGAACTTGGAGGCCACGGTGGGCGTGGGCTATCTGTACTTGAAGTCGGACAAGTATCCCTGTGCGAATTGCGGCCGCAAGCAAGAAGGGATCAAGAAGCATTACTTCGGGCCTACGCAGGCGGCGATCAATCTCATTTACCAATTTTAAATCGATGGAGGACTGAAAAATGAAGAATCTACAAGGATGGATGATACTTGGGATCGCATGTTTGGCCGGTTGTGTGGGTACTACGATTCCCGTACAGGCGCAGCAGACGGCTACCGCCATCGTCGTGAAGGAGCGGTTGGTGGAGCATGTGGGCGATCGCTTGATAATTGATATGAAACTAGCGTTGGACGAGTTGTCGCTATCGGCCAACCGGAGTTTGGTCTGTACGCCGCTGATCGAGCGGGGCGATAGCGTAAGGGCTTTGCCTCCCGTGATTGTGAACGGGCGTAACCGCCAGATCCAGTACGACCGGTCCGGGCGCGACGCGGCGGCGAACGGGGAGTTTGTCTTACGCCGTTACAATGGGAAGGAGCAGACGTTCGATTACCATGCCTCCATTCCTTTCGCCAAGTGGATGGAGCGTTCGGAGGTGTCGCTGGTAGTCGATTTTTGCGGTTGCGGCTGGGAGGCGTTGAGTAATGACAAGTCGCCGCTTTTCCCGATCCGAATCGCGGAGCCTGTGGTATTGCGGCCGCTTTTGGCCTACGTCACGCCGGAGGCGGAACGTGTGAAAGAGCGTGTGAAGGAAGGAAGCGCCTTCCTCGACTTCCCGGTAAACCGCACGGAGATATATCCCGAGTATCGCGACAATCCCTCGGAGTTACGCAAGATCCTCGAGACCGTGTCATCGGTGAAGGAGGATCCTTACGCTACCATCACGGAGGTATATATCAAGGGTTTCGCGTCGCCGGAAGGTACCTATAAGCATAACACTTATTTGGCCGAGCATCGCGCCAAGGCGTTGATCGAATATGTGAAGGGTCTTTACCACTTCGAGCAGGCCCGTTTCACGGTGGATTTCGAGCCGGAGGACTGGGCCGGATTGGAGAAACGGGAGAACTCCTCGCTTGCGGACAAGGAGGAGCTGCTGGCCATCATCCGTGCGGACGAACCGAAGGATTACGACCGCCGCGAGGCGAAGCTGAAGGCGTTGAACGGGGGGGCCTCGTATCGGGTGCTCTTGCGCGATATTTATCCAGCCTTGCGCCATTCGGATTACGCGGTGCGCTACACGATCCGTTCGTTTACGGTAGAAGAGGCCCGTGAGTTGATCTATTCGGACCCTAGGCAGTTGAGTCTAAACGAGATGTTCCGGGTGGCGCAGACGATGGAACCGGGTAGCGACGCTTACCGCGAGGTGTTCGAGATTGCCGTGCGCATGTATCCGGACGATCCGGTATCGAACCTGAACGCCGCCCTTACGGCGATCGACGCGGGTCGCCTGGAATCGGCCCACCGTTATCTGGCGAAGACTTCCGATTCCGCGGAGCGTACCTTGGCGGAGGCGGCCATCGCCATGCTGGAGAACCGCTTGGACGAGGCGGAGGCTCTGCTGGGTAAGTTGTCCGACGATCCTTCCGTAGCCTCGCAGGTTGAGGAGAACTTGAGGCAGATCGCCGCGAAGCGGGAGGAACTGGCTGATTGATGACGAGAGTCGTGATCGTAGGATGATAATAATGAGTGTCAAATATAAAAACGGATGAGAAACATGAAAAAGAATTATTTATTAAGTGCGGCTGCCGCTTTCTTGCTGGCGGTTACGGGTTGCTCCGATGATATCGAAAACGGAGGCAATTCCGGTGGTGAGGGCGATAGCGGCAAAGTCTATATGACAGTGAACGTCTCCACGGTGTCGAAGGGGGCATTGACGAAGGCGGGAGGAACTCCTTCTAATCCTAATAACGATGGTGCCGGCTGGGGCGAGGACGGCAACGGTTTCTTGGAAGAGTTCGATGGCGCTAATGAGGGTAAGGTGTATGATGTTAATATCTTCTTGGTGAAATATGACGGTAATACATTTGACTCTAACCCCTTGGACTTCTTTAATGATGACGTAAATAAAAGTTTAGAGATTGCCGGACAGGGTTGGTATGAATCTAAGACCGGTGTTGATCCGAGTGGAGGTGGCGAGCCTAATCATGACAGTGCCGGAAAAGTGACGATGAAGGTGACGATGAATGAGGAGCTGACAACAGAAGGACATACGTATCAAGTCTTTACAGTAGTTAATGCCGGAAATAGAATAGAGGGTATTACTACTTTGGGTGACTTACGAGACAGAGTAACTTTAAAGGATTTATGGACTGGCACTAATCAGGTTTCGAAAGCGGATCACTTCATTATGTCTACGCACAAGATGAAAGGCGTAGATGGCATAGGGAATTCGCTTGTTCGCATTTCCGTGGAAAATACAGATGAGACGAAACCGGCGACAACAACCGTATTCGTGGAGCGTATGGCCGCACGTATCGACTTGGGATATGCTGCTGTATTAGAGACAGATAAAATACTCGAAAGCTCTCCGGTAAAGAATAAAGGCTCATTCAAATTGACGGGTTACAAGGTCGTGAACCAATGGAAGGGTAACTGCTACGTGTTTAAGCAGGTCTCTCCTAAAGCGACAAAGAACTTTGGCGAAGGGTCAAGTTTAACGGATGCGATGGTTGGAAGTTATACTAAAAGTGGTAATGACTTTAAATATTTGGGTGATGAAGTATGGTCTATGACGGTGCTAAATAATGCGGATGGCTCTTATAATTATGTGCTGGATCCGTCGATCAACCGAAAAAAGGTACCTATGAATGAAGGCGATGATCCTTGGACTCAATTCGAGGACTCTTATATCAACTATTTTAATCCGGAAAACAAAGACTTAAATAGGGTTGAGAATATGGCTAAGATTCCTGATGCTAATACTGAAGCTTTTTATAAAGGATTGAATGATAGAATATATTACCCCGTCGTGTACACCAAGGAGAACACGTTGGATCGTGAGGCGCAAGTAAATGGTTATTCTACCGGCGTTATTTTCGAGTCTGAGTTTATGCCAGATGGTGATAATTTTAAAGTCAGTTTCTATAATAAAGATGCGGGTTCTATTGAGTCTGTTCCTTTAGATAACAATAAAACATTCCTTTTGGCAGTCCATAAGAACGGTGAGGGTGCGACTGTCCGTTCTGTCTATAAAGATCTTCCGTCTGTTGCCGCTTGCGCATTTAATTTGGAAGAGGGTTCGAATCCTAATTTATTGAAAGGCTTAATGAATGGCTGGGATGGGATAACATTACCGAATTTTGCTGATGTACAAAAGGCGATTAATTCCATGTCTGATCAGAACGGATTTGAGATCGCGTTTAAGAAATATCTTAGTGACATGATTAAGGGCGAAACAAACTGGAAGGAAGAGCTAACAATGCGCCTATGCTATACTGAATTTAGAAAGAAACAAAATGAGAATGGCGGTGGTCATCTCCCTGATACCTACACTGATCCGAATGATTTCACCCCGGATCAGATCGGTAATTTGTACCAATTCTACAACGTTTCCTTATACAAAGGCGGAAAGAGCTATTACAAGTTCTGGATCCGTCATAACGATAACGGGAACGATGGTATGATGGGCGTGATGGAGTTCTGTATCGTGCGTAACAACGTGTACCAATTGTACGTGACGGGTGTGCGTGGCTTAGGTGACCCGCTGCCTTACACGCCGGGTAAGGATACGCCGGACAAACCGGATGAGACGGATGATGTTACCATCGACGTCACCATCTACGTGAAAGATTGGGTGAAACGCACGAACAAAGACATCATTATTTAACCCTACCCCTCCGGGGGATTCCTACGATGGGCATTGTAAGCTCCTTACGATGCCCATCCAAGCCACCTTACGATGCCCATCATAAGAACCTTATAATGGGCATCATGGTTTACCTCCATCCCCGGTAGTACGGGCGGAGGATTACTGTGTATCTTAATAAAATGATTATGAACCGTTTATTTCATACCTGCAAACAGTTGATTGGCGTAGCTGCCTTGTCCGTGGGGCTATACGCTTGCGATTGGATACACGACGACTCGCTGCCGCTTTGCGAGTTCCGGCTGTATTTCAAGTACGACTATAATATGAAATTCGCCGACGCTTTCCAGCATGAGGTAGACTTCGTTACGCTCTTCTTCTGCGACCAAGAAGGGAACTTCCTCTTCCAGCGGCGGATCGAGAAGAGCGAGCTGGACGAGCGGAACTCCATCGCCCTCGACATGGAGCCGGGTACCTATCAGGTAGTCACTTGGGCCGGGCTGGACAAGGGCAGTTACGCATGGAACGATCCCGCCGAGGCGTCGCGGGCTGTCGAGAGGGCGCAAGACGTCAAGGTACGTACCTTGCGTGAGGACGATACGACACAACCCAACGAGCTGCACCCGCTTTGGCATAGCCTCGATACCTTCACCGTGACGCGCGACATGCCCGAGGAGAAGGTGATCAGCCTCGCCAAGAATACCAACAAGCTACGTGTCGTGCTGCAAAACGTGATGGGGGAGGACATGGACGTGAATAACTTCTCCTTCCGGATCGTGGCCGACAACGGGTATATGGATTACGACAATTCCCTGCTGCAAGATCCCACCATCCACTACCTGCCTTATTATACGGAGAACGTGGAGCTGGGAGCCGACCCGACCCCCGGCGCTACCGTGGGCGGGCAATACGTGGCCGTGGCCGAGATGAACACCATGCGCCTGATGGCGGGCCGCAACTACCGCCTCATCATCCGTCACCACGGATGGGAGAAGGATGTGCTGAACGTGAACCTCAACGATTACCTCCTTCTCACCAAGATGGAGGGGCACCGTATCTCCCCGCAGGAGTATCTGGACCGGCAGGATGAGTACTCGATCATCTTCTTCCTTACGCCGAAGGTATGCCCCGATTGCCCGGATAAGCCTACGCCTCCGGATCCGCCGGGACCTGACAATCCTGACAACCCGGATAATCCCGATGGGCCTGATCCGGAAGACCCTACGATCGTGGGGTACGCCTGCTTCAAGATACAGGTGAAAGACTGGGTGATCCGTATCAACGATGGTATATTGTAAACTGAGATTTATTAAATAGCGCGAATGATGAGACGTTATACCCTATATAACCAATTGATGGCGGTCGCCGCCGGTCTTTGCCTCTGCTGGCTCTGCGTAGCCTGCGGCGAAGACCGGGGGGGCGATCTCCCCGACGACGACCCGAACAGTTGTGTCGTGACCATCACCCTGCGGACTTCCCGCTCGGCACGACCGCCGCAAACGAAAGCCGGCGAGACAATTACTTGGGAAGATGATGATGAATACGAGCGAGACATCACGGACTGGCTGGTGGTGGCGTATGATGATGAGAACGCTGAATTGGCCGGATATACATCTAGAGAGGGTACGTGGACGCCGGATGTCAATGATCCTGATGATTCTCATACGGAGGTAGAGATGAGGTTACCCCTCGGCAAATACTCTTTTTATGCGTTCGCCAATTTGCAGTCGCTGGAAGATGGTACATCGTTGTATCAAAAAATTACCGGGGCACATTCCTTGGCGGAACTGTCGGAGGTGAAGATATTGGACTCGGGAACGAGTATCGATACAAGGAATGAGGAGAAAAAGGGTAAATTCGGAGGCGAGGAAGCGTCTCGAAAGCGCATCCCCATGAGCAGCTACGCCCAGGAGTATACGCTGAAACCCGCTCCGGCAGAGAACAAATTCGAGATTCCCTTGATCCGCATGATCGGCAAGGTACAAGTGAAGATAACTAACAACTTAGACAAACCTATAACCGTAAAACAATTGGACATCATGAACCTCCGCAAGGGAAGCCTGCCGATCTGGCTCTTGCCTTGGGGAAATAACAAGTATTTGGAGACTGCCGGAGAAGGTGGTGCGGAGCGACTGCCCCGAATCTTCCGACTGGAGAGACGGTAGAGGAAA
>OHQM01001193.1_pt1 | contig 11378 bp, 8 predicted proteins | sample 1577941 | NCBI WGS metagenome assembly OHQM01 (sample SAMEA3879604, study PRJEB24766) | human gut metagenome | biome: human-associated habitat; feature: feces | place: USA | collected 1985/1987
CCCCGGGCCGGACGGAGGGTGCCAGGAAGCAAAGAGCCCTCTGGGCAGCGGCCCCCTTCCGGATCTGAAGCTGCCGGAGCGCCGGGCCCTGGTGCGCCTCATGGCCCGCCGCATCCTCTGGGACGGGGAGGACCTCCACCTCTTTCTGGCGGGGACGCCGCCGGAAAAAGTTGCCCTTTCCCTGGCGGCCCATTCCCGACACTGATTGCCTTGATCTCCATGTTCTTTGTTGCGGGACGGGGGCTCTTTGCCAGTCTGGGGGCGGCGGCCATGCTCATGGGGGCCATTGTGCTGGCGGTGGCTATGACCCTGTGGGTCAGCCGCTTTCTCTCCTCCACTGTGCTCCGGGGTATGCCCTCCTCGTTCTCCCTGGAACTTCCTCCCTACCGGATGCCCCAGGTGTGGCAGGTGCTCATCCGCTCCATTCTGGACCGGACCCTGTTCGTCCTGGGCCGGGCGGTGGCGGTGGCGGCCCCGGCGGGACTGATTATCTGGGCCGCCGCCAATACCAGTGTGGGCGGGGAGAGCGTGCTGGCCTGCCTGGCTGGTCTGCTTGAGCCCCTGGGACGGGTGATGGGGCTGGATGGGTTTATTCTGCTGGCCTTTCTTCTGGGCTTTCCTGCCAATGAGATCGTGGTGCCCTGTATCCTCATGGGCTATCTCTCCGCCGGCACGCTGATCGACTATGGGAGCCTGGCCGAGTTGCACAGCCTGCTCACCGCCAACGGCTGGACCGGCACCACGGCGCTGTGCACCCTGCTCTTCACCCTCTTCCACTTCCCCTGCGGCACCACCTGCCTCACCATCTGGCGGGAAACCAGAAGCCTCCGGTGGACCGCCCTGGCCGTGGCCCTCCCCACCGCCGTGGGGGTGGGGGCCTGCGTCCTGGTGCGCCTCGTCTGCGTATATCTCCTCTGAAACACAGCGGTGAGAAAGCCTGAGCGGCTGCGAACAGCAGCAAAAATCCCACCCCGGTACGCCAAAGAAGGTGTACCGGGGCGGGACTTGGAGGCTATCAAAAAAGAGGCACGGCCTCTTTTTTGAGAAGGTTGCGCTGCGCTCCCACAGCATGTCCCTCTTCCGCGTTTCTCACTCACTTTTTTGCCTGTTCTTTCAGAATTCTATTTTGCAACAGGCCCTTCTCGCATACGGTAAAACACTTAATAAATTGATATTCCCGTACTGGCGGCGCTATTTTTCTTTTTTGTGAGAACGAACTTTTGAAACGATGAAGATAAGGGCTAAAATAAACCCTAAACCTCCCGCTAATATCTTTATAATGGGAGAGCTAAAATGTGGGTTCCTATAATGAGGAAATTTGTAGTTCTCTAATTCTGAAAGAACATAATAGGTATCTGTTTTCTCTGCATAAATATCTTTTCGAATTATCCCACTGTTGCCGATCGTAAGGGTCACTTCTTCTGCGTCACGGCTTACATAGGTGATGTACACAGTACCTGTATCCGTTTCCATAATTTCGCGGATACTGTCACATTGGTAGATATATTGTGGCAGTACGGCAGAGGTATAGAATTTGTACTGTCTATCACCAATGTTTTTTTCTTCTTGAAAAGCACACTGCGCTAAAACATTGGCAGCAGCAGGATACCACTCCTCATGATTGGGAAGGAGAATGGAATATTGCGTGTAGCGGCCAACTTCTTCTGCCGACAGAGGCTGTGGAGATGTTCTAAATTCTCCTACAATCAGCATCAGGATGAACATACACTCAATCGCGAGTGATAGAATGAAGCATCCTCTTAGGAAACCCTTCTTGCCAAAAATTCTGTAAAACGGACTGATATCCACACCAACCACCTCCCATCTAACGGCTCTATAGTACGTGGTCAACAAAAGGTCGTTGTGTTCCGTTTTTAACACACCGGCCTTTTGTGCTGCAACAATCATACAGGATCTGATTCAGGTAATGGCCTATACTAATCAAACCATCCCAGTGGGTAGTACCGTTCACAATACCCATATTCAGTCAATTCGGCATTGTACCTGGTTACACAAGTCTTTTGAATTGCACTCCAGGCTTTTGTTTCTGGCTCAGCACTCGGATTTCGAATCCAAGTAAATTTGTCACTAGAATCGTATCCGCCGCCGAATGTGCCGAATCCCGAATAACTGACCATCTCAACATAATCGTTAAATCTTGTTGAATCGTACAGCAATCCATATCTCGTGAAGTAGTCATCATAGTTTGCGCTACGATATAGCTTGACAGAGTTCATCAGGGCGTCCTTGCCACTGATGATTGTAATGCCGATACCAAGTGCATCTAAAATTGTCAATGCGCCGCCGGTTGTAATATTCAAATAGGCTCCGATTGCCGTAACAAAAGTAGCTGCCGCAAATGTCCTGTTGTCAGCTGTCACCCTAACATAATCGCCCCGGTTGTCAACACCGTGAAAGCTGATCTTCTTGTTGAGGTAGTCACAATATACGGAAGCACTGTTGGTCACTTTGTTGTTCATCATTGGGAAATCTGCTTTCAGATTTCGGAGCAAATCCGCCTCATTCGTAAATCCCACAACACCTGATCTGCTGATGGCATTATCTCTAGGCGCAATCATTACTTGACCAAGTTCGTTGATATCAATAGATAGGTAGGGATTGTTTTGTATTTTTGAATAGTCACCGGATACGATACATTCCCGTATTTTTATCCTGTAATCCATCTGAAATATTTTCAGATGAACCGTATCGGAAATTTACAATCTTTGTATTTTCTTCAGCTGACAGCATATATGCCGTATCATTCGACGGATCATAAACAATCTGTTCTACCAACCTCTCATCTGCAAAAGTTAGGTAGACTGTTTCGCCATCGAATGTCTGGTATGTATGTATATGCTACCCTCTACTTCCAGAATCTCTGTAATATCACTACAGGCGTAAAGGTGCGATGGCAATATGGATGATGTATATAAATTCATGCTAACATCTTTGAGTTCTCTGGTATCGATGAGTGTGGACATACTTAGAATGTCATTTTTCAATAGGCCTTGCGGCATACCAATAGATAAGGTTTGCAGCGAATCAACAGTGTATTGACTATATTTATCTATCTCATCAGAAGTCAGAGGAGAAATCTCTGTAATATCAACATAGTCTACACCGCTGTTTGAATGTTGAACTGTCCCGTCTGCGAAAGCAGGGACAGTCAGGCTCCAACAGAGCGTAAGCGCAAGGAATAAACTCATGATTTCTTTTTCATTAGTGTAACTTCCAATTTTTTGTGAAGGGTTTCGCTATGTGTGGAAATTCTATTTATACCTCTAAATTACTTCTGCATCGGACTGCTCCTTTCGCATCCCTCTAGTAGTGTGGGGTCTCCATCTCTTCACGGTTCTACTTTAGTATTTCTTCAAAGGAGTAATCTCTTTCTTTTGCTTATATTATATATCAACCTGTAAAAAAGTCCAGCAAAAAAATATGACAAAATGTTTTCATCTTTTCCCGGAGGGGCGGCCCGCAGCCGCCGCTGTCCAGTCCGGGAGGCCTGAAAGGGGGACCCGCGCTTTCCACGGGTCCCCCTGCTCTCAGATGACAAAGTTCCCGTCCGCAAAGATCGGGACCTCCCGTCCATCCCGGGTTTTCCCCACAATGGAGAGGTCGGCTGTTCCCACCATGAAATCCACGTGGGTCACGGAGTCGTTGAGGCCCTTGGCCTTCAGTTCCTCCTTGCTCATGCTCTCCCCACCCCTGACGCACTCGGGATAGGCCTCGCCAAAGGCCAGGTGGCAGGAGGCGTTTTCATCAAAGAGGGTGTTGTAGAACAGGATCTTCTGGTTGCTGATGGGGCTGTCATAAGGTACCAGCGCCACCTCCCCAAACCGGGAGGCCCCCTCGTCAATGGAGATGGCGGCCCGCAGGGTCTCCTCCCCCACCTGGGCGTGGGCCTCGGTAATCCTGCCGTCCCGGATCACAAAGTGGAAGCCGTCCACAATGTTCCCGTCGTGAACCAGCGGCAGAGACGCGTAGACCACACCGTCGATACCGTCCCGCAGAGGGGCGGTAAAAATTTCCTCCGTGGGCATATTGGCGATGAAGGGCTGTCCGGCAGCGCAGACGCCGTTGCCGCCGGCCCAGACGTGGTCCTCCGGCAGGCGTATGGTGAGGTCGGTACCCAGGCTATTGGTATAGTGCAGGCTCTCCAGCCCCAGGCTGTTCAGCTTATCCACACGGACCTTCAGGGTATCCAGATGCTCCCGCCAGCGCCGGACGGCGTCCCCGTCCCCGTTGACACGGATCGCGGAGAGAATCGCGTCCCACAGCTTGGCCATGGCCTCCTCCTCCCCCAGGTCCGGGAACACCTTCTTCGCCCAGCTGGGAATGGGGATGGAGCCGATGCACCAGGGGAAGCCGTTGGCCATCTCCAGGCGGTAGAACTCCTTCATGGCCTCACTGCCGCTGCGCTGGCTGCGGACAATCCGGTCCGGGTCCACGCCCTTCAGGTTCTCCGGGTCCGTGGCGGAAATGGCCAGATAGGCGGCGCCCTCCTTGGCATAGCCGTTGAAAAACTCCTGCTGCCAGGCGGGGACGGTGTCAAACACCTCATCCGCGGCGTGGAGGAACCGCTCCCGGGTCAGGGCGTCGTCCCGCCAACTCATGATAACCTCCCGGCAGCCGGCGGCATAGGCCGCCCTGGCGCACATGCGGGCAAACCAGGCGCACTCCACAGGGCAGGCGATCACCAGGTTCTGCCCCTTCTGCACATTGACTCCCACCTCCACCAGAAGGCGGGCATACTCCTGTAACTTCTCTTCCATACCAAAAATCTCCTTAATATTTGTCCAATCTCGTCCGATAAAGCGCTTACTTCTTCCGCCACAGGCTGGGGAAGAGCAGCAGCAGCAGCGGCATGATCTCCAGCCGTCCCAGCAGCATATTCAGGCTTAAAAACACCTTACCCACAGCGGAGAGGGCGGCAAAATTGCTGGTAGGCCCCAAAATGCCAAAGGCGGGACCCACATTGCTGATGCAGGTGAGAGAGGCGGTAAAGGCGGCGGTGAAGCCGATGTCGTCCCAGGCCACCACCAGCGTCCCTATGAGCAGCAGCAGGATATAGGCGAAGAAAAAGAGGGTGATGCCGGACAGGATGGGCTCGTCCACCCGCTCCCCGTCGCACTGGATGGTTGTCACCTGGCGGGGATGGAGGATGCGCTGCACCTCCCGGCGCAGGTTCTTCATCAGCAGCACCACCCGAATCTGCTTGACGCCGCCGGCGGTGGAGCCGGCGCAAGCGCCGGCAAACATCACCAGAATCAGCACCACCTGGGAGAAGGTGGGCCAGAGCACATAGTCGTAGGTCATATACCCCGTGGTGGTCATCAGCGTCACCACCTGGAACACCGCGTCCGTCACCGTATCCCAGTTGAGCATCCAGCCCGCCCGCAGCACCACATTGGCCACGATCAGGGCGGAGGCAATGACCGTCATCCAGGTGTAGGAGCGCAGTTCCTCACTTTCAAAAACCGCCTTGAAATTCCGCCGCAGGGCGTAGAACAGCAGGGCGAAGTTAATGCCCGAGAGGAACATGAACACAATGATGATCCACTCAATGAGGAGGCTGTCGTAGGCGGCGATGCTGGCGTTTCTCACGGAGAAGCCGCCGGTGGAGATGGTGGTAAAGGAGTGGGTCACAGCCTCGTACCAACTCATGCCCGCCAGGCGCAGGCAGATGGTCTCCGCCGCCGTCAGGCCGATATAGATGCTGTAGAGAATCTTGGCGGTATCGCTGAGCCGGGGGGTCAGCTTGCTTTTGATGGGTCCCGGGGACTCCGCCCGCATGAGGTAGACGCTGCCCTCCCCCAGCTTGGGAATCAGGGCCAGGGTCAGAATCAGCACTCCCACACCGCCCATCCACTGGGTCTGGGCCCGCCAGAAGAGGACGCCCCGGGCCGTGCCCTCAATGGCGGTAAACACCGTGGCGCCGGTGGTGGTAAAGCCGGACACCGTCTCAAATACAGCGTCCACATAGTTCGGCAGCACACCGCTGAACACATAGGGCAGCGCCCCGAAGAGGGACAGCACCACCCACCCCAGGGCCACGGCGGCGAAGCCGTCCCGGGCCTGCATCTTGGCGCACCGCACAGGCAGAAAGCACAGCAGCTGCCCCACCGCGAAGGTAATGGCGGCGGAGAGAAGAAAGACGGGGCCATCCCCATCCCCGGTGGCAAAGCCGATGGCCATGGACGGCGCCATCAGCACCGCCTCCACCCGCAGGATCATCCCCAGGATGTGGAATACCAGCTTGTAATTCATATGTCCCTCCCCGGCCTCACTGCAAAATATCGTCCAGGTTCTGGAGGAACAGGCTCTTGGCCATCACCACCACCCGGTCCCCGGCGCGGATGCTGGTGTTGCCGTCGGGAATGATGGTTTTGCCCTCCCGGGCAATGGCCGCCACCAGAAGCCCCTCCTTCAGCCGCAGGTCCTTCAGGGGCGTGTCCAGGAAACGGGTATTGGCGGCGGCGGTAAACTCCACAGCCTCCACCTTCCCCCGCAGCAGCCGGTACAGGTTCTCCACGGCGCTGCCCTGGCTGGAGGCCAGGGAGCGGACATAGGCGGAGATCTGGTTGGCGGTAATGTCCTTGGGGCTGATGATGCTGTCCACGCCGAACTCCCGCATCATCTCCATGTAGTTGGGCCGGTTCATTTTGGCGATGACCTTCTTCACCCCCCGGCGCTGGGCGGTCATGGCCATGAGGAGATTCTCCTCGTCCCGGTTGGTCAGGGCGATGAAGGCGTCCGTATCCAGCAGGTTCTCCGACTCAATGACCTCGCTGTCGGTGCCGTCCCCCTGGATAATCACGCTGCCGGGCAGCTTGCCGGCCAGCGCCAGGCACTTGTCCGGGTCCTGCTCCACGATGCGGGCGGTCATCCCCACCTTCTCAACCGCCCAAGCCAGATAGGTGGCAATCTTACTGCCGCCCAGAACAGTAATGGAGCGGATCTTGTCCCCATCCCTGCCCAGGGTGTGGAAAAAGCTGGCGGTCTCCCGCTGGCTGCCGATGATATAGGCCTTATCCCCTACCTGGGGGACAAAGCTGCCGTTGGGGACAAACACCTCCTCCCCCCGAACCACAGCGCACATAAGCACGCCGTTGGGGTGCCGGCGGTTGTACTCAAAGAGGGAGAGGCCCGCCATCCCGTCGCTCTCCTTTAAGGGAAAGCCGATCATTTCCACCAGGCCCCTGGCAAAGCCCTCCACGCTGAAGGCGGTGGGCACCCGCAGCAGCCGGGAGATCTCCTGGGCGGCGGCGTACTCAGGATTGATGATCATATTCAGGCCAATCTCCCGCTTGAGCAGGTTGGCCTCCTTGAAATACTCCGGGGAGCGGATGCGGGCCACGGTGTGCTTGGCCCCCAGCTTCTTGGCGATCAGGCAGCAGACGATGTTCAGTTCATCGGAGCCCGTCACCGCCACCACCAGATCCGCACCCCGCACACCCGCCTCCAGCAGCACCTGGATGGAGGCGCCGCTGCCCTCGGTGCAGAGAATATCCAATACTCCCTCGGCGTTTCGCAGCGCGTCAGGGTTCTTGTCAATGAGCACCAGATCGTGGTTCTCGCCGCTGAGCTGGCGGGCCAGGGTATAGCCCACCTTTCCGTTGCCGATGATAATGATCTTCATAGCTTTCCTATCCCTCGCTTGTTTCATCCTGGCCAGCGCCGCCGGAGGACAGGCGCCCGCGCCGTTTTTCTCTCCCGGACACCCGGCCCCTGGCCCTCATGGCCAAAAGGGTGTCGTTGAGTTCCGCCCCCATGATCAGCAGCACGGCGGTAAGGTACAGCCAGATCAGCAGTACGATCACCGTACCCAGAGCGCCGTATATCACAGAGTAGTTGGCAAAATGCTCCACATAAAACGAGTAGGCCGCCGAGAGGGCCATCCAGGCGGCCAGGGAAAACAGGGCCCCGGGCAGCACCGCCCACCCCGGCTGGCGGGTATCCTGGGCCATGGCATACAGCAGTCCCACAGCGGCAAACACCACCACGCCCAGCACCACAAAACGCAAATCGTCCCACAGCTGAATAAAGTGGTCGGACAGGGTGATGATTCCACTGAGAAAGCCCAGCGCCCGCTGCCCCACCGTGGTCAGCACCAGGGTCACGGCGATGGTCAGCAGCAGCAGCAGCGTATAGCAGAGGACCTTGGCGCTGTAGCGCAGCTGCCGTTTGGGCCGGGGCAGCTGGTAGGCCCGGCGCACCGCCCGCATCAAGCAGTCGGTGGCCCGCATGGGAAAGTACACGGAGAACACTAGGCCAAACCAGAGCATGGCGGCGTTGGAGGTGACGGAAACATAGCTGAGATAGGTCTCCAGCAGTTCCAGCACCCCCGCAGGCAGCAGGGGCGTCATGGTGCGGATGATCCCCGAGATATCCAGATCCAGCAGGCCCAGCAGGCTGCTGAAGAAAATGAGGAAGGGGAAGAGGGCAAAGAGCAGATAGTAGGCCAGGGCCGCCCCCTGCCGCCCCACATCGTGGTTGAAATAGCGGCGCAGGATATGAATCAGAAAACGCCCCGGCCAACTCTCGGCCAGGGGCCTCAGCCACTTGGGCAAAGCGCTCGCCTCCCTCCGGGCGGGCGAGGCCCGCGCGGCGTACAGAATAGTAGCAGTATACCACAAATTCTGCTTCCTGACTACATCAATCCGTCGAAACCAGGCTGGAGGTTTCTCCGCTATGGGACCATTCTATACCAAAGCCACCGGCGGCGCAAGGGGGTGGATGCCTCTCCCGCCGCCGGATCGCCCCATATTCCGTCAAAAAACCGTACAGATTTCCGCCACTGCCCGTAAAGCGGCTTTGGCGGCAGGTAAAATACCTGCCGCCCATTTTGCTATGCAAAAGCATAGCAAAATGGCCATGTGTCACGCACGGGTTGTACAGTCAATGGTCGCATCTCCCGCCCCACCATATCACCGCCCAGCCCCCGGACACCACAGGGCGCCCATCCCTGCCGCAGGGGCAAAAAAACGATTCCCCAGCCCATTTGGGCCGGGGAATCGCTTCTTACGCGCGGACATCTATCCTGTTTCCTTTCTCATCGGCGGGGCCGTGGGCTCCAGCGCCGCAAAAAACAAAAAATCCACGCTGTCAAGCGTGGCGGATTCTTGTCATAGAGTTTTTTATCGCTCGCTGATGATGATGTCGCACTCACCGTAGATCATATCATCTACATCGGTACCGGTGAACTTGTATGCCATGTTCGCTATCACTTCCTTTCTTCATTTGTTGATTTTAGTATATCACGTTTTCCACAAAAAGCAATAGTAAATTTTGTTAAACTTGCATAAACATCTTGTAAAGCCTCCCACCCCGCCCCCTCTGGAAAAATTTGGACTACCCACGATTTGGATTATCTGCTATACTTTTATAAATTGTACGCCACAGGCCGGAGCGGCCCGACGGCCGTCCCTGTGGGACATATACTTTCAAAACCGCCCGGGGCAGCGGCCTCCGGGTTTACGGATGGGGGAGGCACGGAAGCATCCATGGAGCAGCAGTATCCATTCACAACCACACAGGCCCAGCGGGACGAGCGGCGGGCTCAGCGGGCCGCCGCCCGGAAAAAACGGGAGAGAGAGCGGCGGCGCAGGCTGCTGGCACGGCTGATTCCGGTGATGGCCGTGGCGGCAGTGGCCCTGACGGCGGCGCTGCGGACCTTCTCCGGGGGCGGCGAGGCCCAGGCCAGCGCCCCCCAGGCGCCGGAAGAGCCCCCTGTCCAGACCCAGTCCCTGCCGCCGGAGCCGGAGGTTGAGGTGGAGGCAGAGCCCTACAGCCTCTCTCCCACGGCGGCCACAGCGCAGATTGGAGAAGAACTGGCCAGTGAGTTCGCCATTGTCATCGATCTGGACGGCGGAGCCATCCTGGCCCAGAAGAACGCGGAAGTCCTCATCAGCCCCGCCTCCATGACCAAGATCCTCACCATTCTGGTGGCCGCCGAGCATGTGGAAAACCTGTCGGACACCGTGGTCATCGATTTTGACATCACCGACTACTGCTACCGCAACGACTGCTCCGTGGCGGGTTTTTTCCGGGACGAAGCCGTAACCGTGGAGGACCTCTTCTACGGCACCATCCTGCCCTCCGGGGCAGAGGCGGCCCTGGGGCTGGCAAAATATGTGGCCGGCTCCCAGGAGGCCTTTGTGGAACTGATGAACGAAAAGGCGGAGGAACTGGGGCTGGCGGATACCGCCCACTTCACCAACTGTGTGGGCCTGTACGACAAGGCCCACGTCTGTACAGCGTACGATATGGCCATGATTCTGAAGGCCGCCATGGAGAACGACCTCTGCCGGGAGGTCCTGTCCACCAAGGTCCACGAGATTCCCGCCAGCGAGACGCATCCGGAGGGGATGGTCCTCTCCAACTGGTTCCTGCGGAAAATCGAGGATCACGTGCCGGAAGCATTCCAGGTGGTGGGTGCCAAGACCGGCTTTGTGGCCCAGTCCGGCAACTGCGCCGCCAGCTGGGCCCAGGACGCCGGCGGCAACTCCTACCTCTGCGTCACCGGCAACGCCTTCAGCTCCTGGCGGTGCATCAAGGACCACATCCAGCTCTATACGGAGTATATCCCCCGTGGGAACTAGGCGGGGCGGCTTATCCCGGGCGCACCGACACCCCCTGCGCCTGTCGGAACAGCGGGCTCCCGGCTTTTTTGACACGCCGCCCCCCTTCATGCTACAATGGGGCAGCTGATTCCACCATTCCACACACAAATGGAGCCGCCATGAAAAAACTGGTACTAGGCATACTGGCCCACGTGGACGCGGGGAAAACCACCCTGTCCGAGGCCCTTCTCTACACCACCGGCCAGATCCGCCGCCTGGGCCGGGTGGATCACCAGGACGCCTTCCTGGACACCGACAAGCTGGAGCGGGAGCGGGGCATTACCATCTTCTCCAAGCAGGCGGTGCTCCAGGCGGGGCATCTGGAAATCACCCTGCTGGACACCCCCGGCCATGTGGACTTTTCCGCGGAAATGGAGCGGACGCTGCAGGTGCTGGACTGCGCCGTGCTGGTGGTCAGCGGCGCCGACGGCGTCCAGGGCCACACCCTGACCCTGTGGCGGCTTTTGGAGCGCTACCAGGTACCGGTGTTCCTCTTTATCAACAAAATGGATCTGCCGGGGGTGGACCGGGGCGCTCTGCTGGACCAGCTGCACCGGCAGCTGAGCGAGGGCTGTCTGGATCTGTCCCAGCCGGAGGAGAAGCTGTGGGAGGAGGCGGCCATGTGCGACGAGGCGGCCCTTTCCGCCTATCTGGAGCGGGGCGCCCTATCCCACGGGGATCTGACGGATCTGGTCCGGCGGCGGCGGATCTTTCCCTGCTGCTTCGGCTCCGCCCTCCGTCTGGAGGGGG
>OHQM01001197.1_pt1 | contig 11352 bp, 10 predicted proteins | sample 1577941 | NCBI WGS metagenome assembly OHQM01 (sample SAMEA3879604, study PRJEB24766) | human gut metagenome | biome: human-associated habitat; feature: feces | place: USA | collected 1985/1987
AGTCGTCCCCGGCAATGCGGATCGTCTCCCTGCGGGAACAGACGGTATCCACCATAAGCTCCACCAGCTCGTTCAGCATATCCCGGTCCAGCCGGTCATCCCGGCATAGATAGTCATACTCGATATTCTCCAAAATGAGTTCCCGATAGCTCTCTCGCTCCCGCACCCAGTCCCGTCCGGTCCGGTTGGCCCCTGCGGGGGTTTGGGGGCTTGATTGGATAGGATTTGATCCTTCCGTACTTGGTGAATCAGTATTTTGTTCTTCAGGATTTCTTTTTTCTTTATTTAATTGCGGCCGGTTTTCCAGACATGGGTTATCCATATCCGGGTTTTCCGTATCTGGACAAGCCGTATTCGGCTCGTCCTCACGCGGCTGGCCCGTGTCCGGGGGATGGGGCGTCTCGTAGATGACATACTCCACATCCACGATCTTGCCCCTACTGTCCCGGAGGCGGTTGCGGACTATGTACCCGGCCCGTTCCAGCTCCTTCAGGGCTGATCCAATGCTGTCCGTGCCCTCCTTGCAGATTTTAGCCAGCCCCCTGGTGGTGTAGTTCCAATCCTCCGGCAAGGACAGCATCATGGAGAGCAACCCTTTGGATTTAAGGGACAGCCCCGCGTTGCGCAGATGGTGGTTGGACATCACCGTGTAGTCGCGGGTTTTCTCAATGCGAAATACCGCCATGGTATCACCTCCCTTCGGCGGTTTGAAAAAGTGTTCGTTTTCGGGAAAAAGACAGCCTCTATGCCGACCAGATACCCCGGAGAGGAAAACCTATGGACGGTGGCTTTTCGGCTGATTGTGGAGGGAAAAACATTGGATTTTCGACTCATTTAGGGGCATTTCTAGGCATGAAAAAACGCCATAGGCATTGGCTTATGGCGTCACAATAGGGTGTAATTGAATAGAAAGCAAAATCATGATATGCTTGATATATTATCTGATAATCGGAGGTATGGTTGTGCTAACGGAAATGTTGCTTGTACTTCTTGGTGGTGTGTTGGCTATTGCTGGTGGAGCAATTCAAACTTTCATCACGGCTAAAAGCGCCGCAGCTCAAAAGCATAAAGAAGCTCGTGAAAATGCCTATCTGGGCTATATTGATGCTCTACTCAAAATAAGAGTAGACGATCAATATGGTACGGTAAAAACGCAAGAGTTTTGGAATTCATTTCATAGCATACAGGCCAAACTTAGATTATATGGCAGTGCAGATATAATACATAAAGCCGAAGATTTTGATGGACACCTCTATGAGTGTTGGGAATGTAACGACACTGATGTTGGAAATACTGAAACACTGAAAATGGATTTAATAGCTGCTATGAGGAAAGAACTGAACATTGACTAGTTGAACGCCGTATGGCCCTCTAGACACTGATTGTTAGTACCTCATTTAACAACAATGAAAGGGGGCTGTTGCAAAACGAAAGTGGAGCAACAGCCCCGTTTTCTGTGGAAAAGTGGTTCTGTGCAGTATTTTGGAGAACAAATTGTAAAAAAGTTTGTCACCAAAAGGAAAAAATGGTACAGCAAAGCTGGGCTTCTCGGGTGAGGAGAGGTCCAGTTTTTTGCATTTTCCGGTTGTGGAAAAATCTATTCTTTTTTCAGGGGAAAAAGATGACTTTTCAGCCGTCCCTGTTGCAGTTTGGCCCAGTACTTTTTCAGGTCAAAGGCCAGGCAGAGCAGGAACAGTTCCAGCGAGATATTGGTCTTGCCCCGCATGAGAAACCGCTTGAACCGGCGGTTGCTTTTCAGTACGCCAAAGGCCCCCTCCACCTGGATGGAGCGGTTCATCCGAAGAAGTGTTCCCCGCGGGGTGACCAGCTGCCGGAGAGCCTGGTCCCGGAACTGGGCAAACTCCCGGCAGACCTTTACCTCTTTGCAGAAAGCCGGATCCCGGGAGGTGGTGCACTGCTCCCGCAAAGGACAACCGCCGCACCCCTCGCAGCGGTAATAGTCCATGGTGGTGACCATGCCCTTTTCTTTTCGAGAGCAGCTTCGGCGCAGTGTCAGCTTTCTTCCTGCGGCGCAGAGAAAACAATCTTCCCGTTCCAGATACTGCATATTCTCCAGCCGCCAGATCTGCTGCGAGTACTTTTTGGTCTTTCGTACTTCGTAGTTGGCAGGCTTTATATAGCATCCCTGGTCCTTGCGGTCCAGGTACAGATAATTGCCCACGCTTTCGTAGCCGGCATCCGCTACAATGTCCCGGTAGCTTCTGCCCTGCATCCGCTGGATATGCTCCAGAAATGGGATCAGAGTGCCGCTGTCTGTGCAGTGGGAGAAGGCCGCCACCCCGGTAATGTATTCGCTGTTTACCGCCAGCTGCACATTGTAGGCGGGCTTCAGTTGTCCGTTGCCCATATGGTCCTCCTTCATCCGCATGAAGGTGGCGTCTTTGTCGGTTTTGGACAAGCTGTTGCGCCGGCAGCCCATCTCAAACAGCTGGGCCTCATAGCGGTCCCACCTCTCCAGCAGCTGCTCCAGCTCCTCATACTGCCGCTGCCAGGACGGTTTCCGTCTCCCTGTACCCCGGACCATTTCCCCTCCTTCCGGCACAAGGCTTTGGGCAAGACGCCGCAGCTTGCCGGCGGTCAGGTTTCCGTTCCCTCCGTATTGCCGGAACAGCTCTTTTGCCTTCTCCTTTACCTTGGCCAGCTGCTTTTCCACACTCTTTCGCCACACAAAGGTATACCGGTTGGCCATGCTCTCTATCTTGGTCCCGTCGATGAATACTTCTTCGTACTGGATCTCTTCCTCTTTCGCCAGCCTTCTCACATACTGGTAGAACAATCCCTCAATGGCGTCCCGGGCCTTCCCGCTGCGGAACCGGGCAATAGAGCAGTGATCCGGCGCTCGCTCTCCCTGCAAAAGCCAGATGAAATCGATGTTCTTCCGGCAGGCTTCCTCCAGCTTTCGCGTGGAGTAGATCCCGCACATATACCCGTACACCAATAGCTTGAACATGATCCGTGGTTCTGCTGCCGATTTTCTCCCGATGGGTGAATACGCTTTGTACAGTTCCCTGTAATCCAGTTCCTCAAGCTGGGCGTTGGCTACAAATACGGGTTCATCTTCCGCTATCTCAATATTTTGCGCAATGGGCAGTGCTAACTGTTGATACTGCCATGCCTTTCTGTTATACTTTTCTTGTTGTATCTGGTACATTGCAATTTCAGACTACAACAAAAAATGAGATAGGCAACCCCTTCCGGGGAAGTCTATCTCATTTTTTTATTGAGTCTGTTTTGCAACAGCCCCTTTTTGCGCTCTTCTTAATTCGCCTGCGGGTTCAGGAACACGGCGGCTCGAAAAACGCCGTCCTGCCAGTTGAAATCTGCCTTGCCGCGGTATTGGAGGGCTATCTGGCGTATAGAGCTTGTGCCTATGCCCTCGCCCCGGTGCTTGGTGGAGAGCAGTCTGCCGTCGGGGGCAGCCTTGGGCGGGTGCGGGGAGCTGTTGTCTACGGCTATGGTCATAGCGCTGCTGCCCGTCAGGCGCGCGGCGGCGCGGACGAAGCCCCCCTCCTGCCCCGCGCAGGCCTCCAGCGCGTTTTCAAGCAGGTTTCCCAGCACGACGCAGAGGTCGGGCTCTGGTACGGCGAGGCCCTCGGGCAGGTCGAAGCTGAACTCAAACTCTGTACCTTGGGCGCGCAGCCTTCCAGCATAGTGGTTAAGCAGCATATTGGCGGAATAGTTGCGGCACCAGGTACAGAAGCCGTCGCCCGGGCCGCTGTCCGCGTTCGCGTTCAGATACTCGCGCAGGCGTGCCTCGTTGCCGCTATCCAGGTAGCTGCGGATGATATTCCGGTGCTGCCTCAGGTCGTGGCTCGCGCGGCGGGTCTCTTCCATATGCTCCTGCAGCTGTGCATACTGCGCGCGCTGAAGATTCAGTATGTTCTCCATCTGCCGCGCCTGCTCCTCCAGGGCGGCACGCTTTTTTAGCCCGTCCAGCGAGCGCATCAGCACATAGCAGACTACCATAATGCTGAACATCAGGCTCAGCCTCGCAATGAGCGCCGTCCAGCTGGTCACGCTGTCGGCATCAAAGGCGTTGGTGAAAATGAGTACGACCAAGCTGGCGAGTGCAGGCAGCAGCCATATCACCCGCCAAATATCCGGCGAGTCGGCATCTTCAACCGCGCGGGCGGTGCTCCTGAAATACCGCATGGACCACGGCATCGTCACAAGATACACGGCCGCGCACATCAGGCTGCATTGCCAGGACATTGCACCCTCTGAAAACAGCCTTGCAGCCGCAAACGAGGCTATCCCTCTGGCTATTATCAGATAATCGACCACAAGTACATAGGTGAAAACCAGCTTGAACGGATTTGTGCGCACCATTATAAAATACACGCTTGCAGAGAGCGCCGAGAATACCAGTTCAAACATCCTGACGCTATATCCTGCCTCCGCCGCCAATTTCACCACCGGTATCTTTATAACGAGCAGCAGGCATACCAGCAGAATGGCGAACTTCTTGGAGCGCCATTTGAAATCCCAGTACTGATAAAAAGCCAGAATATGGCTCGGCAGCCAGGAGCACGCGGTATACAAAAGCAGTTCCATCACAGCTCGCTCCTGACCCTGGCGATGCTCCGCTCGGCGTAGGCCTGCTCCAGCGACGGGCGTCGCCTACGGCTGACGGGCAGCCGGTCCACGTTTTCCATCACAACCACCTGGGCTTCCAGCGTGCCGACGGCATCCAGATTTATTACTATGCCGCGGTGGCACTCGTACAAGCGCCCGTCCTTCGGGAGCATGGGTTTCAGTTCCTCCACAGTCATGCGCAGCAAAAACTCGCCCGCACGCGTGAGCAGGCGCATCCTGTGGTTCAGGACTTTGGCGTAGAGCACCTCGTCCGCCAGGACACGCACGCTGGCGGCGGTGGCGCTGAGGTCTATGTACTCCTCCAGGCGGAGCCTGCGGAGAAGGCGGTCCATGAGCCGCTCAAAGCGCCTCTGTCCACTCTCCCCCGCCCCCTTCACGAGGAAGCCCGCGGCTTCGACCTCGTAGCCCTCCAGCGCATAGCCCGCCTCCGTGGTGACGAAAACAAGCAGGGCCTCAGAGCCCAAGGCGCGCAGGCGGCGCGCCGTCTCCAGACCGTCAATCCCGTCCATCACTATGTCGAGAAAAACTATATCAAAGCCGCCTGATGCGGCAGCCTCCAGCAGCTCCTCGCCGCTGCGAAAGCCCGACACCTCAATGGTCAGCTCATGCTGCGCCGCGTAGGTCTCCAGGGCCGCGCCGAGCCGCTCAAGGTCTGCCGGAAGGTCGTCTACTGCCGCTATATTTATAGTATCCTGCACAATAAACGCCCTCCATTCCACTATATTTTGTGTGCGCAGCACCGCTTGCGCCAAAAATTCACCGCTTGCGTCAGGGACCTTGAAGTTATTATAAATACTGTGTAAATTGATTCGAGAACACCAGATCATCCGCAGCTTGGACGGTCTGGGATTTTTATGTCGGGCACGACTTTTCGCTTTGCTTTATTTCTGTATTATAGCACGGCGGTTTCCCCTTTCAAAGTTTTTTACCTAAAAAATGAAATTGCCAGGCTCGGCATCTACTTTTAATTCGGGGTGACAAGATGAAAAACGAACGCATCAACTATACGCAGGTGGTATGGGAAATAACCCGCCTGCTCCAGGACGCGGAGTCGCTTGAAGAGGCGCTTCGAACAAGCCTCGGCGAGGTTGTCAAGGCCGTCGGAGCTGAGGCGGGGACCATATGGTTCTACAATTCAAGGGGCGACAAGCGCATTTACCCCTCCTTCACCATTGGCGGCGCCGACCTCACCGGAATGAGCCTCGCCGAGGGCGAGGGCATCGCGGGCCAGGTCGTCAAAGAGGGCAAGACCACCGTCGTCAAGGACTGCCAGAGCGATGCGCGCTGGGCCGGACGCTTTGATGAGAGCACCGGATTTGTCACAAAGAGCATGGTCTGCGTGCCGCTCATCAATAAATATGAGGCATCGGCTGCATCCAGATAATTAATAAGAAGGACGGCTCGCTCTACAACGACGCGGACGTGGACCTCTGCGAGAATCTGGCCATGCTCACGGCCATCGCCATCGACGACAAGGGCCTGAACCTCGGCTTTGCGGAGGAAAAGAAGTCCATCATCTCTCTGCGCGGCGTCACCAAGGTCTTCGGCCAGGGCGACACGCAGATCCAGATCCTCAAGGGCGTGAACCTCGACGTGCGCGAAGGCGAGTTCCTCGTTATCCTCGGCGAGTCGGGCTGCAGCAAGAGCACTATGCTCAACATAATAGGCGGTATGGATAAGCTCACCGGCGGCAGCTTCCTCTTTGACGGCGTGGACTACTCCAATGCCGATGAAAAAACGCTTACCATGTACCGCCGCCACTCCGTAGGCTTCATCTTCCAGGCCTACAACCTCATGCCCACGCTGACGGCCAAGGAAAATCTCGAATTCATAGGCGAGCTCTGCGAAGACCCCATGGACGCCGAAGATGCGCTTGAGCGCGTCGGGCTGCTGGGCAGGAAGGACAATTACCCATCCCAAATGTCCGGCGGTCAGCAGCAGCGCGTATCCATCGCCCGCGCGCTCATGAAAAAGCCCCGGCTCATCCTCGCCGACGAGCCCACCGCCGCGCTCGACTACGAGACCAGCATAGAGGTCCTCACCGTTCTTGAGGATGTCATCAAGGCCGGCACCACGATGCTCATGGTCACGCACAACGAGGAGATAGCCAAGATGGCAAACCGCGTCATCCGCATGAAGGGCGGCGTCGTGGCTGAGGTCATCGTGAACAGGCATCCCGCCGCCGCGAAGGAGTTGGTCTGGTGATGAAAGCCACAGGTCTTAAGCATCTGCTGCGCAGCATACGCAAGAGCGGAGTCTCCTTTCTCGCCGTTGCGGTCATTGCGGGCGTCAGCATTGCGATTTTTCAGGGTTTCCAGTCCTCGGCGCACGCCATCCTCCGCCGGGCTGACGCATATTTCGTTGAAAACCGGCTTGAATCCCTGGAGATAAGCTGCGCAAACGGCATAACCGACGAGGACATAGAGGCCATCTCCGCCTGGGACGGCGTGCGCTCCGCTGAGGGCGGCTACACTGACGCGGCACAGCTGGAGCTCGACGGCGAGCGCGTGCTGGTACAGGTCCGTTCCCTGCTTGAGAGCATGAATGACGCCGTCATTGTCGAGGGCGAGCTGCCCACGGCAGCGGATGAGGCCGCCATCGAAGAGCTGCTCGCCTCCGAGAAGGGCATCTCCGTCGGTGACACCATAACTTTGCAGAACGACGGCTGCCTGCTCGGCACCCAGTTCACCGTAACGGGCATAATCAACCTGCCTGTCTACTGCTGCTCCGGTCTTGAGGACACTCGCGGCTCCGGAGATGCGGGTCTGGGCTCGAATGAATACTTTATAGCATTTGACAAGTCCGCCTTTGACAGCGACAACTACAGCGGCTGCTACACCACCGCTTACATAAGCCTCACCACCGACTGCATCATGAAAAACCACGGCACGCTCGACAAATTTGTCGGCGACTGCACCATGGCCATCTGGAACGCGCCCATTGAGCAGGAGGACTACGTCATGAACGCCTGCAAGGCTGCCGTGGACATGGTCGAGGGCTCCAAGGCGCTCTCGCAGGAACTGCTTGAGAAATTCGGCCGCACCGTCTCCTTCGGCATCGGCGTCCACTGCGGCAGCGCCGTTGTCGGCAACATCGGCGCGGAGATGCGAATGGACTTCACCGCCATCGGCGACACCGTCAACACCAGCGCCCGCCTTGAGGCCAACGCCCCCGCCGGGAAAATCTACATCAGCCGAGAGGTCGTGGACCGCCTCGGCAGCAGGATCCTCACCACCTCCCTCGGCGACGGTATCAGCCTCAAAGGCAAAAGCAACAAGTTTGAAATCTTCCTCCTCGACGGCATTGCCGAAGGCTAAAGCATTGGAGTGTGACACTATGAAAAAATTGCTTTCCATCCTGCTCGCGGCGGCGCTCGTCTGCTCGCTTTCAGCCGCGGCGCTGGCGGACTTCGGCAGCGAAGCCGGCAGCATCGCCGCCTCCGGCTTTGCCGAGCTGGACGGCGTGCTCTACGTAGCGGACAGCTATGCCGGCGCGGTCTGGCGCGTCTCCGGCAGCTCCCTTAAGCTCGTCGCCGGCGGTTCGGGCAGAGGCTACGCGGACGGCGACGCCGATGACGCCGTCTTCTCCGAGCCCTGGGCCCTCGCCCCCTGCCGGGACGGCCTGCTCATCAGCGACAGCGGCAACGGCGCTCTGCGCTACCTCGACCTCAATGCCGGCAAGGTCTACACCGCGCTCGACGGCCTTGAACTGCCCACCGGCCTCGCCTCCGACGGCGTCAAGGTCTACGTCGCCGACACCGGAGCGGACACCATCTGGACCCTTGACGAGAATGGCGGCGCGGCAAAGCTCATAACCGCCGGCCTTAGCGAGCCGACGGGCCTCTGCTGGCAGGATGGCGTGCTCTACATCGCGGACACCGGCAGCCATCGAATCCTCGCCTACAAGGACGGCAGGCTCAGCACCGTCGCCGGGGCTGCTCTCTCTGGCGATGCGGCCATCGAGGGTGGCTTCCTCGACGGGGCCGCCGACGAGGCGCAGTTTGCCAGCCCCCAGGGCATAGCCATCTCCGAGGACGGCAGGATCTACGTCGCGGACACCGGCAACGGCGCCGTCCGGTTGATTGAGGACGGCTACGTCACCACCTTAGCGGAAAACGAGGGCGGCGGCAGCGCTCTGGTCTCGCCCCGCGGCCTCGCCATCGTGAGCGGGGCGCTGTATGTGGGCGACGTCTTCTCCCGCAGCGTGCTCAGGCTAGACGCGGACGCTGTCGGCAGCGCCTTCGACGACGTGGACGCCGACGCCTGGTACGCCGGGGCGGTGCGCTTTGTCTCCGCGAACAGCCTCTTTGACGGCACCGCTGCGGGCCTCTTCTCCCCTGACGCGGACATGACCCGCGCGATGGTCATGACTGTCCTCGCCCGCCTGGACGGCGCGGACACCTCCGGCACGCCCTGGTACGCCGCCGGGCAAAGTTGGGCCGTCGAAAACGGCGTCTCCGACGGCAGCAGCCTTGAAAGCGCAGTCACCCGCGAACAGCTGGCCGCGATGCTCTACCGCTATGCCGATGGCTGGGCGAGCGGCACGGCGGAGCTGGATGGCTTCGAGGACGCGGCTTCCATCAGCTCCTGGGCAGCCGAGGCCATGGCCTGGGCCGTCGGGAACGGCATAATTGACGGCGTGTCCGAGGGCGTCCTCGCCCCGCAGGACACCGCCACGCGCGCGCAGGTCGCCGCGATGCTCCAACGCTTCGTCGAAGCGGGCTGACTTGATATGCATGAGCCGCCCGGAATTTTCCGGGCGGCTTCCTCTTGACAAAGTATCTCTACAATTGTAGAATATACTTAAGTTCTACAATTGTAGAGGAGCTGATATCATGGACAGGACACGCAGGCTGCCGGACGCGGAGCTGACGGTGATGCAGGCCGTCTGGGACTGCGGCGCGCCCGCCACGCGCGCGGAGATCGAGGCGCGGCTGCCGCCGGAGCGGCACATGGCGGCGACGACGCTGCTGACCCTGCTCTCGCGCCTGGCGGAGCGCGGCTTTGTGCGCGCGGACAAGGCCGGGCGCGGCGCGCTCTACACCGCGCTCGTGAGCCGGAAGGAATATCTAGCCGGGCAGAGCCGGAGCTTCCTTGACAAACTCTGCGGCGGGAGCCTATCCGTTTTTGCCGCCGCGCTCTGCGACAGCGGGCTCAGCCGCGAGGAGCTTGACGAGTTGCGCGCCCTGCTTGAGAGGAACGAGCTATGACGGGCTGGTTTTTTACGCGCATAGCGCTCGCGGCGCTCTTCGGCGTGGTCGTTGGCGCGGCTATTGCTGTGCGTATGGAGCGCAACGGCAAGGAAAGGAACGGCGGACGGAGCAGGGTATACTGGGCCTATTCCTACGCGGGCTGCATCCCGCTCTTTATTCTGGCCGTCTGGCTGCTGAGCTGGGCTTTTTACGGCGCTGACCAGGCGATGGATGTACTTTTGGCGCTGTGCTTCAACACCTTTCTGCTGCTCTTCGTCTATTACGCCATCCTCTCGCTGCTCATGCCCTGGCTGAGGGAGCGCATCAGCGGCTGGGCCTGCGTCTCGCTCTGGCTGCTGCCGAATGTGCTGTACATCATCCAGATCCAGAGATTTGCTGCCGGTATGCCGCTGTTTGTCATCGTGACTTCCGGCGATTGGGCGTTTACGCTGCTCAGCATATGGCTCGCGGGCTGCTGTCTCCTGCTGCTCTACAAGATAGCCGAGCACCTTGTCTTCCGCCGCCGCATACTGCGCGGGGCCGTAGAGGCGGAGCCGGAGGCCCAGGCGCTGTTCATCGAGGAGCTGGAGCTGGCACAATTCCGGGGACGCAGGCCGCTGCTCCTGCGCTCCGGGGCCGTGGCGACGCCGCTGAGCATAGGCATGTTCCGGAGCACGCTGAGGATAGTCCTGCCGGAGCGGGCGTATTCCGAGGATGAGCTGAGGCTCGTCCTGCGGCACGAGATAGTCCACATCTGCCACGACGACGCGAGCGCGAAGTTCAGCCTCGTCAGCGTCGTAGCCATGTGCTGGTTCAACCCCCTCGTCTGGCTCGCTATGAGCCGAAGTGCGGAGGATCTGGAGCTCAGCTGCGACGAGGCCGTGCTCTTCGGCGCGCCCAAGGACGAGCGGCGGCGCTATGCCGACCTGCTGCTCAGCACGGCGGGCGACGCGCGCGGGTTTACGACCTGCCTTTCGGCCACGGGGCGCTCGCTGAGATACAGGCTCAAAAACGTCATGCAGCCACCCATGAAGGCTGGCGGCGCGCTGGCGATAGGGCTGGCGGTGTTTTTCATGCTGTTGTGCTTCGGGCAGGTGGCCCTCGCCTACGGCGGCGGCGTGGGGCGCGACGTCATTTTCAACGCGCACGAGCTCTCGGAGTACAGGCTCCAGGACGAGCCCGGCGCCGACGAGGAGGCGCTTATCGAATATCTCGCCTCGCTGGAGCTGCGCGAGCTCACCGGGAGCTACGACTTCGACACTTTCGACGCGCGGCATCGGGGTTTCCGCTTTGAGGGACCGCAGGGCGAAGTCTACGTCGGGCTCTATGACAACGCGGTGGAGGTGCTGATATACAGCGAGGACCGGCGGCTGCATACGTATTACGTGCCGGGCGGTGTAGATTGGGAGCTTGTCACGGCGGCGGTGGGTGCGTGAGGTTGGCGGAACTCGCCGTTTTGCTGGCGGTTGGGCTTTACGTTGGTGCTGCGTGTTCCACCCCATTTCTTTGGTCTTGCCCAAAGAAACGGGGTGGAGCCCCAAAGA
>OHQM01001200.1_pt1 | contig 11339 bp, 10 predicted proteins | sample 1577941 | NCBI WGS metagenome assembly OHQM01 (sample SAMEA3879604, study PRJEB24766) | human gut metagenome | biome: human-associated habitat; feature: feces | place: USA | collected 1985/1987
TAACGGGAAAAAGTATCCCATGTACGGCGTCGCCCGCCATCAGGACTGGTGGGAAACCGGTGCTGCTCTCAACAACGAGCAACACGATACAGATCTGGCTTTCATCATGGATATTGGAGCCACCACCGTTCGCTTCGCCCATTATCAGCAGTCAGAGTACCTCTATTCACGCTGCGACAGCTTGGGGCTGATCATTTGGGCTGAAATACCATTCGTAAACCGCGTTACCGGCAAAGAGTGGGAAAATGCGCACAACCAACTGCGCGAATTGATCCGTCAAAGTTTCAACCACCCTTCCATCTACGTCTGGGGATTACACAATGAAGTTTATCACCCCCATGCCTATACGACACAACTTACCCGCTCCCTGCACGACCTGGCTAAGACGGAAGATCCCGGACGATACACTGTAGCCGTGAACGGCTATGGCCATGCCGAACATCCGGTAAACATGCAAGCTGACATCCAAGGCATGAACCGCTATTTCGGCTGGTATGAAAAGAAAATCCGGGATATTGATGCTTGGGTAGAACATTTGGAAACGGAATACCCCGAAATGAAACTAATGCTGACGGAGTACGGAGCCGATGCAAACCTCCAACATCAGACTGAGTTTCTGGGAGAATCGCTGAACTGGACTAAAGAGTTTTATCCCGAAACATTCCAGACCAAAACCCATGAATATCAGTGGGCAGTAATAGCAAAACACCCGTACATCATTGCCTCATACGTATGGAATATGTTCGACTTTGCCTGCCCGATGTGGGAACGCGGAGGGGTACCGGCACGCAACATGAAAGGCCTGGTTACCTTCGACCGTAAAACCCTAAAGGATTCTTATTTCTGGTACAAAGCCAACTGGAGTAAAAATCCCGTCCTCTATCTGACTCAAAGGAGAAACGACCAGCGAGAAACCCGAACCACCAGTGTCACAGTATATTCCAACCTCGGCACCCCGAAAGTTTTCCTGAACGGGAAAGCATTGGACAACATCCGGAAAGGATATACGGCAGTACATTATATCATTGACAACGTGACACTGGCAAATGGGGAAAACAAGCTGCAAGCCGTCATTACAGACCGGAACGGAAAGGAATATGCCGACGAAATAATATGGCATTATCAAGGTGAACAACGCCGGAGCACCGATAACCGTGAAAACCGGAACGAACACTCCGGCTTCTGAATGGAGCTGCAAATGGACAATTATAGTATATAAAACAGATAAAATAATAAGGTCGGTATCAATTTACCGACCTATATTTGCCCCAACTTAAATAATACATTAAACCGAAAATAATATGAAGACCACAATCCGGCTTATAACATTAATTGTCATAGGGAGTCTGATGTCAGCAAAAGCCTATTCGGCCAGTTTTGCTCCAAACACTCCGGATCCCGATAACGAGTATGAAGCGTTAATGCAGAAAATCAGGCTTGACTTTGCCAAAAACCCTTCCATTGATAAAGATTTAAAGACCTACAACGAGGCTGACGGCTCATTCACAGATGTGGATTACGCCAGTATCGAACGAACCAACTGGCCGCCAATGAAACACATTGACCGTCTCTCCGACTTTGCTTTCGCCTATACCAATCCCCAAAACAAGTATTATAAAGACGAAAATCTGTTTACTAAAATTCAAAAAGGGCTGGAATACTGGCATGAACGCAACCCGTGGTGCCACAATTGGTGGTACAATCAAATAGCGGAACCTCAACGCCTGGGCATAATACTGATACAAATGCGTACAGGCGAGAAACAGCTTCCGGCAGAACTTGAAAAGAAGATTTTGGAACGAATAGAGAAGGATGGCGGACATCCTGCCAAATGGACAGGCGCCAATCGTACCGACATTGCACTGCACTGGATCTATCGGGCGTGTCTTTCTAAAAATGAAACCGACCTGAAAATTGCACTCGAAAACGCATACAGTCCCATAGTATATACCACCAAAGAAGGTTTTCAGCACGACAACAGCTACTTTCAGCATGGTGCACAACTCTATATCGGTGGCTATGGAGACGAAATTCTGAAAGGTGTCACCCAAATAGCCATGTATACCAAAGGAACCCAATATGCAATTCCTCAGGATAAACTGGCATTACTGAGCAGATTCATGCGTGAAACTTATTATGCCACCATGCGCGGACAATATATGCTGTTCGATGTATTGGGAAGAGGTGTAAGTCGTCCTGGAGTCACTAAAAAATCCCATACAGGCTTATTCGCCAAACGTATGATTGAACTTGATCCGGCTCACACCAATGAATACGAAGAAATCATCTCGCGCCTGAGTGGAAAACAGCCTGCTGACTATGCTTTGTCACCCAGACATACCCACTATTTCCGTGGAGATTATACCTTACATATACGTCCTGCCTACACTTTTGATGTCCGGATGGTATCTACACGAACAGCCCGTTGCGAATATGGGAATGGAGAGAATCTAAAAACCTACTTCATGTCCGATGGATGTACCAACATAGTTACCGAAGGAAATGAATATGCCAATATCTTCCCGGTCTGGAACTGGACTCGCATCCCAGGAATAACAGCCCCACAAGTTCCCCAAATACCTTTAGCAGCCAGTGACTGGCAAACACCCGGCACTTCTACTTTTGCCGGAGGAATGTCCGACAGCCTTTATGGAGCATCTGTCTATTCATACACTGATTCATACTCCGACATCAATACCAGCGCACGGAAAGCATGGTTCTTCTTCGATGAGGAGGTAGTATGTCTGGGGGCAGGCATCCACTCTACGTCTCAATATCCTGTGTATACAACAGTAAACCAGTGCCTGTCCACTTCCGGAAAAGCTATATTACACCACAAAAATAAACAGACTGAAATAACACAGGGCAGTTTCAACTACACTTCTCCTGAATGGATTCTTCATAATAAAATAGGGTACTTATTCCCAAATGGTGGAGATTTATTCGTATCCAACCAGCTGCAGGCAGGAAGCTGGTATGATATCAATCACACTGCTCCCAAAGATAGTATGCAAAAGGATGTCTTCACTATATGTTTTGACCATGGCAAACAACCATCAGATGAAACTTATGCTTACATTATCGTACCTGGCATGCAAACAGTCAATGAGGTAAAACAGTATCAGAAGAAAAAGAACATTGAAATTCTATCCAATACAGAAAATCTGCAAGCAGTCATTTGCAATAAATCAGATATATTGCAAATGATATTTTACTGCGCAGGAGAGTTCACATACAAAGATTTAACAGTAAAGGTGGACAAAGCCTGCGCATTAATGGTAAAAATAAAGAATCAGAATGAAATAAAACTGCATATAGCAGATCCGGGGCAGACGCAATCTAATATAGCCATAGACATCCAGATGCGAAAACAATCAAAAACAATCAATTGTGATTACCGGAACAGTGGCATTTATGCCGGATCTACCAAGGCCTTTGATATCGTCCTTTAGTCATATCACAATCAATTGACCTAACACAATATCTACTTTCCCCTAAAGTCTCAATCAGTTGAATAATCAATCTTGATTGAGACTTTTTTTATCTCACAAAAAAAAGAGTGTATCAAAATTTCTTTTAATACACTCTTATCTTGAAAGGGAAAATTTCCTTTCTACTAATCAAATATCAAATAAAATCTAATATTATTTGAGACGATACAGCAACCATGCACCTTGGAAATCCTTACGGTTGGAGTATTTAGACTTGAAAGCGTCACGTGCGTCAGCTGCAGAAGCTCTGTCGGCAAAAGTGCTAACAATTACACGATACATTGCTGCATCCGGATTAAAGGCAATCACAGCGCTATAACCTTCCTTATCCAGAAAATCTTTCAGACTTTCGGCATTAGCCTTCACACTAAAGCTACCACAAACCACACTGTAATCTTTCAAACCGCCCACGCCAGAAATTACTTCCACTTTTTCCTGACGTACACCGGCAGTTGCAACAGGCACACTTTCCACAACCTTTGCTTCAACCGGAGCACTCACTACCGGAGAAACTTCTACCGGTTCAGTAACCTGAGGTTCTGCCAGTTCTTGCTGTTTTGCTTTTTCATATGCTTTTTTATAAGCGCTTTCACTCGATTTACAAGAAGAGAATGCCAATGCAATGCACAATCCCATTCCTAAAAATGCTAATTTTTTCATAATCATATTGTTTTTGTTAGTAATTTCCATAATCTATCTATACTCAATATCTGCGGAATATATAACGAACTCCCTCATATTCCAGATGAAGGGATGAAGAAGTCAAATCTTCCACTGTAAATGTCCGTTCTCCATTTTCCCACCCCATATAGAATGCATAACTTTCGTACTCTACACTTTCAGGCAGCAAAATAATAGAAATTTTATCTCCTTTCAAAGAATAATTTCCAAAAAACGTTTGATAGCTACCATTTTTCAACAAACAAATAGCAGAAAAGCTACCTTTCTGGAAATTATAAAAGATGCTATCTTGCCGTTCAATAGAACCGTCAGCATATTGATATTGCCTCAACTGCCACTTATCATCCAAATCACCGTCAACATTACTACAAGCTGCCAGCACAAGCACTATCAACCCAATAATCAGAAATATCTTTCTCTTTCCTATCTCCATGTAGCTAATATTCCGAATAATAAGACAAATGTACGTGGAACAATCAATCTAAAGGGCAGCATTATAGTTAAATTAAATTAATCACGTTTCTTTTCCTAACAGACAAAACCAGGTTCGAACCATACCCGGGCATTACCTGAGCCGTACCTGCTCCGTGCTGGCTCCGTATCTATACGCTTAGAGTAGCTACGGAGCTAGTACGGAGCAGGTACGGAGTTAGTACGGACCTGATACGGAGCCAGTACGGAACAGATACGAAGCCAGTACATTCCGGACAGTTCTCGGATTAGTACTGAGTCTGGAACAGAAAAATAAATATTTCGAAAAAAAAGAAGTTAAGCGAACAACTTTATAAAGAAAAATGTTAGCTTTGTAGTATAAACCTCTATAAATAGAAAGGAGAACAATTATGAAAGGATTAAATGTACTTGTAGCTTTTCTGGGCGGTGCAGCAGTAGGCGCAGCCGTTGGTATTTTATTTGCTCCCGAAAAAGGAGAAGACACCCGCCATAAGATTGCGGAAATTCTCCGTAAAAAAGGAATTCGTCTGAACCGTAGCGAGATGGAAAATCTGGTAGACGAAATCGCAGCAGAAATTAAAGGCGAAGGAGCCGAATAAAACAAAACCTACAAAAAAACAGAGCCACTATGATGTTTGCAGACGATAGAAGTATTGACAACCTCCAGCAGCTATTCATTGAGTTCAAGAAATATCTGAACCTACAAAAAGAATATACTAAACTGGAAATAACTGAGAAACTCTCAATCCTGCTTTCTGCCCTGATATTATTATCAGTGGTTATTATTTTAGGCATGGTGGCACTGTTTTATTTGTCATTTGCATTAGCTTATATATTAGACCCGCTTGTAGGCGGACTCATGGTAAGCTTCAGCATCATCGCCTGTTTCCATCTTCTACTGGTTTTATTAGTAATTACCTTCCGCAAAAAACTCATCATCAACCCGATGGTGAATTTTATTGCCGGATTGTTTTTTGATAATGATAATGAAAAATGATACCATCATGAACAATATGCCTGACTCCTCTTCCATGACTCTGGAAAGTATCGCGCTACGAAAAAAAGAATTACGGAAGAAATTGCATGTACAAAAAGAAATCATGACGGATACGGCAAGAGAACTGTTTGCTCCCCTTGCACCCGCTGCCGACAAGGGCAACGCCATTATGCGCGCTTTCAACACGGGCATGGCTGTTTTTGACGGATTGATGTTGGGAGTAAAGATGATGAGAAAGGTCAGAAGCATGTTTGCCACCAGAAGATAAACAGGCGTCATAAAGCAAAAAAAGCCGCGTTCTTCCATGAAGGACGCGGTTCTTTTTATTGATTCAATTCCAATGATTACAAATACGTTTCGAGCAACTTCACGCCACCGTCTTCCGGAACAATTGTAACTTCTTGCGTAACCGCAGGCAGCAATATCGTTTCACCTGCATGCACAGCAATCTCATTCTGACTGTCGTCCGTGATACGGCATGCGCCCTCCACACAAATGAAAATCACAAATGAATCCAATTCAGAATAGTCACATGTAATTTCTTCTGTCATGTCATAGAGAGAAGTAGTGAAGTAAGGACTGGCCACCAATTCCACCGGTTCATTCTTCAGATGATCATATTCTGTGCGAAAGTCATCCTGTACATCAGCAAAATTAATAGCTTCAGTAGCCTGAGTAGTGTGCAACTCGCGAGATTTGCCTTCTTTGTCTTTACGGTTGTAATCGAAAATACGATAAGTGATATCCGAAGTCTGCTGAATTTCAGCAACAAAAGCACCGGCACCGATACCATGCACACGACCCGCAGGAACATAGAACACATCCCCCGGTTTTACATCGCACGTTTGCAGCACTTCAGCAAAGGTTCCATTATAAACTCTCTCCTTGTATTCTTTCGGAGTTATCTGCTCAGAAAAGCCGGAAATCAGTTTTGCCCCCTTATCTGCCGATACCACATACCACATTTCATTCTTACCGAAAGAATTGTGGCGTTTTCTCGCCAACTCATCTCCCGGATGTACCTGGATGGATAAATCCAACTTGGCATCAATGAATTTTATCAACAAGGGAAACTTTGTGCCAAAACGAGAGTAATTCACTTCACCGACAAGTTCATGACGGTATTTCCCCACCATCTCAGGGAGTGTAAGGCCTTTGTCAGGCCCATTAGCGACGACAGACTCGTTGTCTTCTACAGCCGAGATTTCCCAGCTTTCGCCTACTCCGGATAGCGTTTCATTCAATTGCTTGAAAGCAATAATCTTGTCGCCTCCCCAAAGCGTCTGCTTCAGAATAGGCTCAAATTTCAAAGGATACATTCGTAGTTTTTGTTAGAGCTTTAAATAAAAATGTTACATTTTTTTAGATTAACGCGACAAACTTACAAAAAATATCAATTCGCCTCGTAAATGTTAAACGCTAAACTTTCCTAAAATGTTCTTCACATTTCAAGATAAACCCTTGGGAGTACGGAAGAATTTCTTTTTATTTGCAAGAAATTTAATTTTATACCATGGATATGATAAACACCGTGTCAACGGAAAGTAACTTGTCGGGTTTGAACAAGGAAGACTTTCAAAAAGATATAAATAACAAGAAGACTGATTTATTTATTCTTAAAAATGCTCAGGGAATGGAAGTTGCAGTAACTAATTACGGATGCGCTATCCTTTCCATTATGGTCCCCGACAAAAACGGGAAGTATGCTAACGTAATTTTGGGACATGACAGTATAGACCATGTAATCAATAGCCCCGAGCCTTTCCTCAACACTACCATCGGACGCTACGGCAACCGCATCGCAAAAGGAAAATTTACTCTTTACGGTGAAGAACACAATCTGACAATCAACAATGGACCTAATTCTCTGCACGGTGGACCCACAGGTTTCCACGCCAGAGTGTGGGATGCAGTCCAACCGGATCCGACGACTGTTGTATTCAACTATACATCCGCAGATGGCGAAGAGGGTTTTCCCGGTAATCTGGAAGTAGAAATGACCTATCGTCTGGAAGATGAAACCAATGCACTGGTTATTGAATACCGGGCAACCACCGACAAAGCAACTGTCGTAAACCTCACCAACCACGGCTTCTTCAATCTGGCAGGTATTGCTAATCCCACCCCTACGGTTCTAAACCACACCATTACTATCAACGCTGATCATTATACTCCCATTGACGAAGTGTCCATTCCGACAGGGGAAATCCTGAAGGTAGAAGGTACTCCTATGGATTTCCGCACACCGCACACAATAGGTGAGCGTATTGATGACAAATTCCAGCAATTGGTGAATGGTGCAGGTTATGACCATTGCTATGTACTGAATAAGACTGAGAGTGGTGAATTGAGCCTTGCCGCTACTTATACAGAGCCGGAAAGCGGACGTACCATGGAAGTATATACCACAGAGAACGGTGTGCAACTCTACACAGGAAACTGGTTGGGCGGCTTTGCCGGTGCACATGGAGCTACTTTCCCTGCACGAAGTGCCGTTTGCTTTGAAGCACAATGTTTCCCCGATACTCCTAACAAACCACATTTCCCGTCGGCAGTATTGCTTCCGGGCGACGAATACCAACAAGTAACTATTTACAAGTTCGGTGTACAAGAATGAATATAACTAACCTAATTTTATAAACTAATAATTTATTAAAAACCATGACACAACAAAAACAGAACGGTAATCTTGTCGCTATTATTACCATGTTCTTTATTTTTGCGATGATTTCTTTTGTTACGAACCTTGCTGCGCCATTCGGTACAATATGGAGAAATGAGTATGCAGGTTCTAACACTTTAGGTATGATGGGAAACATGATGAACTTCCTGGCATATCTGTTTATGGGAATTCCTGCCGGTAACATGCTCGTTAAGATCGGTTACAAAAAGACTGCATTGATTGCAATGGCAGTAGGTTTCCTCGGTTTATTCACACAATACCTTTCCAGCTTATTCGGAGCAAATGCCGAAGTATTCGCCTTCGGTGAATATGTCATCAAGTTAAACTTCGTCATCTATCTGCTGGGTGCATTCATCTGCGGTTTCTGCGTTTGTATGCTTAACACAGTGGTGAACCCGATGCTGAACCTCCTTGGTGGTGGCGGTAACAAAGGTAACCAGTTGATTCAAACAGGTGGAGCCCTTAACTCTTTGTCCGGCACATTGACTCCGCTTTTTGTAGGTGCCCTGATCGGTACAGTAACTGTCAAGACAGCTATGTCGGATGTGGCTCCTCTTCTTTTTGTTGCTATGGGTGTTTTCGTAGCCGCATTTATCATTATCTCTTTTGTCGCTATCCCCGAACCGCACCTTCAAAAAGGTGGAGTGAAAAAAGAAAAATTCTCTCACAGCCCGTGGAGCTTCCGTCACACTGTATTGGGTGTAGTGGGTATCTTTATCTACGTAGGTATCGAAATCGGCATACCGGGTACTTTGAACTTCTATCTTGCCGACCCGGGTGATAAGGGTGCCGGAATTCTGACGAACGGTGCTGCTATCGGTGGTGCCATTGCTGCCATCTACTGGCTGTTAATGCTTGTAGGACGTACTGCAAGTAGCGCCATCAGTGGTAAAGTTTCCAGCCGTACACAGTTAATCGTTGTATCTGCTACCGCTATTGTTTTTGTATTGATTGCTATCTTCACTCCGAAAGATGTAACAGTTTCAATGCCCGGTTACACTGTAGGTGAAGGATTTATGATGGCACAAGTACCTGTCAGCGCATTGTTCCTTGTACTTTGTGGTCTTTGTACTTCTGTAATGTGGGGTGGTATCTTCAACCTTGCAGTAGAAGGATTAGGAAAATATACAGCACAAGCATCCGGCATCTTTATGATGATGGTTGTGGGTGGTGGTGTACTGCCACTGATTCAACAAAGCATCTCTGACTCTGTAGGCTATATGGCCAGCTACTGGCTGATTATCGTAGCCCTTGCATATCTACTGTTCTATGGCTTAGTAGGTTGCAAGAACGTAAATAAAGATATTCCTGTAGAAGATTAATAAAACTAAAAGAGTATAGGTAATTAATTTATTCACTTATAAATTTGAAAATATCATGGATATAGAACACGTAAGAAGCCGTTTCATCAAGCATTTTGACGGAACAACAGGAGCAGTTTACGCTTCTCCGGGACGCATCAACCTCATTGGTGAGCATACAGACTATAACGGTGGTTTTGTATTCCCCGGAGCAATCGATAAAGGCATGATTGCTGAAATTAAACCGAATGGCACAGACATTGTAAAAGCTTATTCCATCGATCTGAAGGATTATGTGGAATTCGGTTTGAAAGAAGAAGACGCTCCCCGTGCAAGCTGGGCAAGATATATCTTCGGCGTATGTCGTGAGATGATTAAGCGTGGCGTTGATGTAAAGGGCTTCAATACAGCTTTCTCCGGTGATGTGCCTTTGGGGGCGGGTATGTCGTCATCCGCCGCTTTGGAAAGCACGTATGCGTATGCGTTGAATGACTTGTTCGGTGACAACAAAATAGACAAGTTTGAACTGGCTAAAGTGGGACAAGCTACTGAGCATAACTATTGTGGTGTGAATTGCGGTATTATGGACCAGTTTGCTTCCGTATTCGGCAAGCAGGGCAGCCTTATCCGTCTGGACTGCCGTTCATTAGAATATCAGTATTTCCCATTCGATCCGCAAGGCTATCGTCTGGTATTGGTAGACTCTGTAGTTAAACATGAATTGGCTTCTTCTGCATACAATAAGCGTCGTCAAAGTTGCGAAGCTGCTGTTGCCGCTATCCAGAAAAAACATCCGCACGTAGAATTCCTACGCGACTGTACAATAGAAATGTTGCAAGAGTCAAAAGCTGAAATCAGCGAAGAAGACTTCATGCGTGCAGAGTATGTAATCGAAGAAATCCAACGCGTGCTCGATGTTTGCGATGCTTTGGAAAAAGGTGATTACGAAACTGTAGGCCAGAAAATGTACGAAACACATCATGGTATGAGCAAACTTTACGAAGTAAGCTGCGAAGAACTCGACTTCCTGAACGATCTTGCATTTGACTGCGGCGTAACAGGTTCTCGCGTAATGGGCGGTGGCTTCGGCGGTTGCACAATCAACTTGGTAAGAGATGAATTGTATGATACATTCATCCAGAATGCCAAGGATAAGTTTAAAGAAAAATTCGGCAGAAGCCCTAAAGTTTATGATGTAGTCATCAGCGATGGTGCTCGCAGATTAGTTTAAAAACATCCAACTCAATTTAAAAGGGCGTCTTCCCATCACGGGGAGACGCCCTTCTCTTTTCAGCCTTTTTCAAATAAGCTAATTAACTAGCCTAACCTAACTTTATTCATTAATTTCATCCTTTCTTAAAAATGTAGACAGCAAATGTATTGGGTTCAAGCTCTACCTCCAGTACCTGTCCGTCAATAGAAACCGGAATTTCCTGGGGCTGAATAGCAGATGGCTGTTCAATCGTATTATCTTTATTGGGATCAGCTGAACGCAGCTTTATACAACGACCGTCAGACAATACATCTTGCTTCTTCAATCCTTCAAACTTCAATGATAAGGGCCGAGCTTTATCGGAAGTATTGGCCACTTTCACTATAATCTCTTTTTTATCCTTATCATAAACAGCACTTGCAAACAAGCCATTCTGTCCCTCAGTACCTGCTACAGGCTTTTTATCCATAGTAAGGGAAAGTACATTGGTGCCTTTATGGTGCCCGTAGAGTTGCTGGAC
>OHQM01001207.1_pt1 | contig 11244 bp, 9 predicted proteins | sample 1577941 | NCBI WGS metagenome assembly OHQM01 (sample SAMEA3879604, study PRJEB24766) | human gut metagenome | biome: human-associated habitat; feature: feces | place: USA | collected 1985/1987
CACCGGCACTAACTTAATCTGCACAGGCCACTGGGAAAGGCGGCTCGTCTGCTGGGCTTGCGGCGTTTCCACGGCGGGCACGTCCTGGCGCTGAATATTCCGGGACTGGCTGCCGGGGCAGCCGCAGGGCAGGGTCATGTCCGCTTTCTGCATTTTACGCTGTTTGTTTTCCATGACGGCCTGCTCGTCATAGGCCGCCGCCTCCCGCTCCACAAAGGTAATGGCCCCGGTGGGACAGGCGGGCAGGCAATCCCCCAGGCCGTCGCAGTAGTCGTCCCGCAGCAGGCGGGCCTTGCCGTCCACCATGCCAATGGCTCCCTCGTGACAGGCCGCGGCACAGGCTCCGCAGCCGTTGCAGAGAGCGTCGTCTATATGAATGATCCGTCTTACCATACGTATTCCTCCCTATCCGGTGTTCTCCCGGTTTGTGAAATCACTATATCACGTGCAAAAGAACAATTCTGTTGTTATACCAACATTTTATTTTTTCAAAAAAATTTCCCGGCCACAGGCGACAGCCTGTCTCCGGGAAATGTTCTCTCTATTTTTCCTGCCCGGCGAAGTAGTCCCTGGCGGCGGCTACATCCCGGGTAATCTGGGCGCGAAGGGCCTCCACACAGGGAAATCGCCGCTCCGGCCGAAGCAGCCGCAAAAACTCTACCCGGCAGGTCTCCCCATACAGGGACACCGTCTGATCCAGCAGGTGGCTCTCCACCGTGACACCGCCATCCACATCCACAGTGGGACGCACACCCACATTGGTCACAGCAGGGAAGGCGGCACCGTCTACCGTTACCCGGGCCACGTACACCCCCCGCTTCGGCAGCAGCTGCCCTGAGGGGGGGATCAGGTTCAGCGTGGGAGCCCCCAACCGGGAGCCCAGCCCCTTGCCGTGGCGCACCCGGCCGGAGATGGCAAAGGGGCGCCCCAGAAAGCGTGCGGCCTGGGCCACCTCTCCCCCCGCCAGCAGCGCCCGGATATGGGTGGAACTGACGGTCACACCATCCAGCGTCACAGCCGGGACAATGTCACACCCCAGCCCCAGCCGCCGGGCCTCCTGGGCTAAAAGGAGGGGCGTGCCCTGGTTTCGGTAGCCGAAGCGAAAATCGTGGCCCGCCACCAGCCACCCGGCCCCCCAGCGCTCCGTCAGCATGCGGATAAACCCCCGCCAGTCCATCGTCATCATAGCCCGGTCAAAAGGAGCCACAATGACCTTCTCAATGGGAAAAAGCGTCTCAATAATCTCCCGCCTGGCCTCTGCCGTAGTCAGCAGCGGCACCGGCCGGCCAGTGACAAACTCCCGGGGGGAGCGGTCAAAGGTAAAGACGGCCGGGGCCATACCCCGCTCCGCTCCCCGCTCCACCGCCCGGGCCATCAAAGCCTGGTGGCCCAAGTGGACACCATCAAAAAAGCCCAGGGCGATTACCTGTTTTTGTTTGTTCTCCACAAAGCCGTCTCCTCCATTATACAGGTTTTCAGCCGCCGAAAAAGGTCTTTACCGGCGTGAGAACGCCGCCGTTCCAGGCGCTCAGGCACAGGAACGCGCCGTCGCCGCCGTAGATCCGGTAGACCCCTGGGGAAAGGTCCGCCGCCGGAACCGGGTTTCCGTTGCGGCAGAGCCGCTCCTGTCTGGGAGCGGTAAGGCGGTAGGCTGGATAGGCGACAAAAAACTGGTCCACCGGCCGCAGCAGTGCCGCCCCCTCCTCCTGGACCCGCTCCAGGGTCACAGCCTGCTCCAGGGTAAATCCGGCGGCCACGGTCCGGCGCAGGGAACTCATGCATCCACCGCAGCCCAGGGCCTGGCCGATGTCGTGGCAGAGGGTGCGCACATAGGTGCCCTTTGAGCAGCGCACCCGCAGCAGATACTCCGCCGGGCCTGTCCGCTCCAGGATCTCCAGGGCGCGGATGGTAACGGGGCGGGGCTGCCGCTCCACCACCCGCCCCGCCCGGGCCAGTTCGTAAAGCCGCCTGCCATCCCGCTTGATAGCAGAAAACATGGGAGGGACCTGCTCTATGGGGCCGGTGAATTGGGGCAGAACAGCCTCCAGAGCGGCACACTCCACCGCCCCGGGGCACTGGGACAGGACCTCACCGGTGGTGTCCTGGGTATTGGTCACAAGGCCCAGCCGCAGCCCGGCCAGGTACTCCTTGTCCCCCTTCTCCGCAAACTCCACCGCCCGGGTAGCTCTGCCCACAAACACCGGCAATACGCCGGTGGCCATGGGGTCCAGAGTCCCGGCGTGTCCAATCCGCTTCTCTCTCAGTATTCCCCGCAGCTTGGCGCACACATCCATGCTGGTCCAGTCTGCGGGCTTGTCGATAATCAAAATTCCGTCCGGCATATGTCCCTCCCGGCGACGCTATTCTGTCTTCTGACCCTCACCGGTATCAGAACCATCCCCCGTGGAATCGCCGGCACCGGCATCGTCCGCGCCGTCCCCTGCGGCCTGCTGCTCCGCCTCGTTCAGGGCCGTGACAGCGGCAATATAGTCCGTATAAAAGGCGCCGGCGTCAAAGCCCTCCAGCTTGGCGCTCTCCTCTATCTCCGCCTCCTGGGCAGCCAGGGACACAAGATCCCCCAGATGCTGCTCCGCCAGAGAGGCCCGCTGTTCCGGGTTTTCCGTCAGTCCCTGCCACAGGTCACGGCGGAGGATAATGTGGTAGCCGTAGCTGCTCTCCACAATATCACTGATCTGGCCGGGGGCCAGAGCCGCCGCAGCATCCTCGAAGGCTGCAACCATGGTGCCGGGGGTATAGATATAGCCGGCGGGGTTGGAGGCGCGGCCGGTGTCCTCGCTGTACTCGTCGGCCAGCTGGGTGAAGAGGGCCGCCACGTCCTCGGCGGCGCGGAGTTGCTCCAGCAGTTCCTCCGCGGTGGCCCGCTTGGCGGCAATCTCCTCCTCACTGAGGGCCGCGCCGGTGGTGAGGTCCACGGTGGCCAGCAGGATATGGTCGGCATAGGTGGCGTACTGGTCGTAGTCCACGGGCTCCAGATAAAGGGGGCTTCCCTCCTCCATTACCTGGTCCACCAGCTTATCAAAGAGGGCAATATCCCGGTTGACCCGGTCAAAGCCCGCCTCGCTGATGCTCAGCTTCTCCAGGTAGGACAGGAAGGCCTCCTGACCGCCCAATTCCTCAATGGTGGAGGCCTTCTCCTCCGTCAGAGCCTTCTCGTCCTCCTCGCTCAGTTCCGCACCGTTCTCCCGGGCCAGGTTCTCCACGCTGGCATAGAAGGCGACGGTGTTTTTCGCCTGCTCCCGGGCATAGTCGGACAGGGTGCCGCCGGTGCTGCCAAAAGCCGCGTCCCACAGCAGCGAGCCGGTCTCACTGTCGATCAATTCACTGTAATAGCCGTAGTAGCTGTTGTACATGCCGATCTGATACTCCAGGGCGCTGCAGGTGTAGCTGGTCCAATAGAAGTACAGTTCAGCGGGAATGGCGTTGCCGGACACAGTCAAAAGGGTCTCATCCGGAGCAATACCGGTAAGATCATAGAAAATGTCGGAGGGGGGCGTCTGCTCCTCCCGGGGCGCGCCGCACCCGGCACAAAGCGTCACCAGCAGCACCGCCGCCAGCAGCATACACATCCTTTTTTTCATAGGGGTTCCTCACCAATTCATTAATTTCCCGCGGCGTCCAGCCCGGGATCTGCCTCTCCCTCCCGGCACAGCGGAAGCGTCACATACAGCACATGGCTTATCTTACCACGAATGTCCCGGCGAAACAATCTATTTTTCCGCCGGCTCCCCCGCCAGGCGCAGATCCTCCACCAGGGTGAGGGCCGTCTCCAGCACGGGCTCCTTGGGCCGCAGCCGCAGCGTCAGGGCCGGCACATCCCCGGCGGACAGCTGCAGCCGCTGGCGGTACTTGGGCATGGCGCAGACCTTGGCCAGGGCCTGGACGGCAAAGCTGGCGAGAGTCAGCTTCAGCGTATCCCCCCGCTGAGAGATGTCGGAAATCCCCGCCCGGGAGGCGTTGGAGCGGAGCATAGCCACATCCAGCAGGGCGTATACGGATTTGGGCGGCTCGCCGTAGCGGTCCATAAGTTCGTCCAGAAGATCCGAGGCGTCGGCCTCGCTGCGGACGGCGGCAATGCGGCGGTAGAGATCCATGCGCTGCTCCGGTGAGGGGACGTACCGGTCCGGAATGTTGGCGCTCACCGTCAGATCGGCGGCGCACTCGGTGGCCACCGCCTTTTTCTCCCCCCGTTCCTCCAGCACCGCGTCCTCCAAAAGCTGGAGATACATGTCGTAGCCCACGCTCATCATATACCCGGACTGCTCCGGGCCCAGCAGGTTTCCCGCCCCCCGGATCTCCAGATCCCGCATGGCGATCTTAAAGCCGGAGCCGAACTCCACGTACTCCTTGATGGCGGTAAGGCGCTTGGAGGCCACCTCCGAGAGCACCTTGCCCCGGCGGTAGGTCATATAGGCGTAGGCCCGGCGGGCACTGCGGCCAATGCGGCCCCGGATCTGGTGGAGCTGGCTGAGCCCCATTTTGTCCGCGTCCTCAATAATGAGGGTGTTGACGTTGGCAATATCGATGCCGGTTTCAATAATGGTGGTGCACACCAGCACCTGGGCCTCCCCCTCCACCATCTGCTGCATGACGGAACTGAGCTGCTGCTCCCCCATCTTTCCGTGGCCCACCACCACCTTCGCCCCCTCCCCCACCAGCTTCTGAATGCGGGCGGCGGTGAGGTCAATGGACTCCACCCGGTTGTGGAGGTAATAGACCTGGCCCCCCCGGTCAATCTCCCGGCGCATGGCGTCGGCCAGCATGGCCCAGTCGTGCTCCACCACGTAGGTTTGGACCGGCTGGCGGTTGTGGGGCGGCTCCTCCAAGGTGGACATATCCCGGATGCCGGAAAGAGCCATGTTGAGGGTCCGGGGAATGGGCGTAGCGGTGAGAGTCAGCACATCCACCTGCTTTGCCATCTCCTTCAGCTTCTCCTTGTGGGTCACGCCGAAGCGCTGCTCCTCGTCCACCACCAGCAGGCCCAAATCTTTAAAATGAATGTCCTTTTGCAGCAGCTTATGGGTGCCAATCAGCAGATCAATCCGTCCGGCCTGAAGCTCATAGAGGATCTGCCGGACCTGGCCGGGGGTCTGAAAGCGGCTGAGAACCCGGGTTTCCACAGGGAAGGAGCGGAAGCGGTTCACCGCCGTGGTATAGTGCTGCTGGGCCAGGACGGTGGTGGGCACCAGGATGGCGGCCTGCTTCCCGTCCAGCACACACTTCATGACGGCCCGCAGAGCCACCTCCGTCTTACCGTAGCCCACATCGCCGCAGAGGAGCCGGTCCATGGGCACGGGCCGCTCCATGTCCCTTTTGATCTCTTCAATACACCGCAGCTGATCGTCCGTCTCCGCGTAGTCAAAGGCCTCCTCAAACTCCTGCTGCCAGGGGGAGTCCGGGGAGAAGGCGAAGCCGGGCCGGCGCTGGCGCTCGGCGTAGAGGGCGATGAGGCCCTTTGCCAGATCCCTGGCGGCCGCCTTGGCCCGCTTTTTCTGCTTGGCCCAGTCGGTGCCTCCCAGCTTGTTCAGCTTGGCGGGGCGTCCCCCCTCCTCATCGCCGCCTCCGCCGCCGATGTACTTGCTCACCAGGTCCAGCTGGGTGGCGGGGACGTAGAGACTGTCCCCCCCGGCATAGGCAATTTTAATGTAGTCCTTCTCCACCCCGTCCACCGGCATCTTGCGGATGCCCTCAAAGCGGCCTACGCCGTGGTGGGTATGGACCACCAGGTCCCCCGGCGTCAGATCCGTGTAGCTGAGCAGCTTCTGACGGTTGTCCCTTTTTGTGGAGCGGGGCCTGCCCTGCTTCCCGGCGGAGGCCGTCGTCAGCTGCCCCTCGGTAAGGATGGCCAGGTTCAGCTGGGGATACTCCGCCCCGGCGGAGAGCGCCCCTACAGCCAGGCGCACCTCCCCGGCCTCCGGCATGGCAGCGCAGGCAAAGTCCAGAGCGGCGGGCCCCCCGCTCCCGGAGCATCCGCTGCATGCTGCGGCAGCGGGCCTCGCTGCCGCACAGCAGCACCGCGGCGCAGCCGGTGGAACGGTAGTGCTCCAGATCGGAGGCGGCGGTGTCGATGCTGCCTCCGTAAGCGCTCAGCTGTTTGGCGCTGATAGACAGCAGGGTCCGGGGAGCAAGGGGATAGCGGGAGGTGGGCAGAGCCTCCATCATACACACAGGAAACCGCTCCAATTCCTCCAGCCAGCCGCTCTGGGTCAGCAGCAGAGACACCAGATCCCCGTTTTTCTCCCCGGCGGCCAGCAGACTCTCCGTGTCCTCCCGGGCCTGCCAGAGCACGTTTTTCACCCGCTCGGACACCCGGCCCGTCTCACTGACGCAGAGGAGGGCGTCCGGCGGCAGGTAGTCAAAGGCGGAGGCAAGCCCCGCCCCCGGCAGCAGTTCCACCGCCGGCAGCAGCAGGGCTGAGGAGAGATTTCCCGTACGACGCTGGGTGGTGGTGTCGAAGGATCCCAGAGAGTCGATCTCATCGTCAAAAAACTCGCAGCGGACAGGCTCGGCCATCATAGGGGAGTACACGTCCAGAATGCCGCCCCGGAGCGCAAACTGGCCCACACCCTCCACCTGGTCACAGCGGGTATACCCCGCCTCCACCAGCAGTCCCGGCAGCCTGCCCAGGTCCTGGCGGTCTCCCGGGGACAGCGTCAGAGCGGCCTGACCCAGGCGCTGGGGCGGACTTGTCAGCTGCAAGAGGCCCTCGGCGGTACAGACCAGAAGGGGGCAGCGGCCCTGGCTCAGTTCATAGAGGGTTGCCACCCGCTCCAATTCCCACTGGCGGGAGGCCACGGTCCCCGCCCGAATGAAAAGTTCCCGGCCATAGAGTTTGCGGCAGGGCTTCCCCAGCAGCACCTCCAGATCCTCCGCCAGACGGTTCGCCTCCCCCTCGTGGTCACAGACGGCCACCAGGCTGCGGCCGGTATCCAGAGCCAGGGCGGCGGCCATCTGGGCCCGGTGAACCGGGGCCAGGCCCGTGACAGCCGCAGGGCAGCCCCCATTCTCCACAGCGGCGGAGAGGGCGGCGGCCTCCGGAATGCGCAGCAGCGTTCTGAGCAGCTGTTCCATGGGTCAGTCCTTCCTTTCTGTCAAAATTTGGAAAAGAACGCAGGAAAAGGCCCACGCCATACCCTCCGGGGGAGGGGGCGTGTGCCGTATCACCACGGCGCTGTAAGACAGCGCGCTTTTTGATGGTAGCCGGTTTTCAGTGATTTGTCAAGGGGAAAGGGGGCGGTTCAGTCCCCTTTTTTCGTGGCAGGCTCATATCCTTTCGCAGCCCACGAGTCCCCGGGTACATATCTGTCACCTCAGAATCCGTATAGCCTGGTCTGAAACAGGCCGTTGGCCATCAACCTGTTCCAGGTTCATCGGTGGGGATGGGGAGTTCCGTACTCCGGCAGGCACCTTTTCTTTTGAAGGGGCGCGGAACATCCCTCAAAAACAAGCCACCGTCTGGACAGCGGAACTCCCCCCACGACAGAGCACTCCCGGTTATGTTCCCTGTCCCCGGCGAATAAACTACCCATAGATCAACTATATAGGAGGAACACCGCCATGACCGCTCGCCCAAAACGCCGCCCCACCCAGTGCCGCAGCGCCAAAAAGCCGGTTTCCCGTCCCAGTCCGCCATCTCCCACCGCCCCAGCGGAGCCGGCTGTCCACCGCCACATCCACCCTATCCATGCCGCCCCCGTCAGCCGTCCCCCCTCTGGCCAGGAACTTCTCACCTACATCCTGGAAACCCTGAACCGGCAGAATGAAGCGCTGAATGAACTGCTGCGGAGGACCGGAGGAGACAGTCCGGAAACAAAATAAACAAATGGTGACAGATTGCACCTTTCCCTTGCGTTCCACCGCGCCTTGGGCTATAATGAGAGGCAAATTACGCGGTATTATGTCAATCGCCCGCCGCAGTACAAGGAGCAGATCCCATGAGCCGCAACAAAAGAGCCAACTCCTCCCTGCAGACCATCGCCGTCCTGTCAGTATCTGTCCTGTTTGTGCTGACCGCACTGGTGGGGCTGTACAAGTGCTTTTCCAAGCCGCCGGAGCCGTCCGGCGGCGCGCTGCCCAATCAGAACTCCGGGGCGGACGCCCTCCAGCCGGACGACGCCGCCGCACCCCAGACGGAAGCAGGCGCCGCCGGCCGGAAGGAGGGCTTCTACACCATTCTGGTGGGTGGGCTGGATGACGAAAACGGCGGCAGTGACACCAATCTGCTGGTGGCCCTGGACGCCAAAAACGGCGCCATCAACGTGGTCAGCCTGCCCAGGGACACCCTGCTGAATGTATCCTGGTCGGTAAAAAAGCTGAACAACGCCTACCACCACGGCGGCTTCAGCCAGACCATGGCGGAGGTGTCCAATCTGCTGGGCATCCCGGTGGACCACTACATCACCGTGGATCTGCAGGCCTTTGTGGAACTGGTGGACGCCATTGAGGGTGTGGACTTCACCATCCCTCTGGACATGGACTACGACGACCCCTATCAGGATCTGCACATCCACTTCCCCGCGGGCCAGCGCCACCTCACCGGCGAGGAGGCGCTGCAGGTGGTCCGCTGGCGGCAGAACAACGACGGCTCCGGATATGCAACCGCCGATATTGGCCGCATCGGCACCCAGCAGGCCTTCCTGGCCGCCGTGGCCCAGCAGACCCTCCAGCTGTCAAACTGGGACAAGATCCCCGAAATGGCGGAGATTTTCGGGAACTATGTGGACACGGATCTGGAACTGTCCAACCTGATCTGGATCGGCGAGCAGGCCCTGACCATGGGCAGCGCCAATATCCACTTCCACACTCTGCCGGGGGATGGGGCGGGCTACTACAAGGGCGGGTCCTACTACGTGCTGGACCCCCAGGCCACCCTGGAACTGGTGAACAGCGCCCTGAACCCTTACACCACGGATCGCACCCTGGAGGATATGGATATCCTCGTTCCCTAACCGCCCATGAAAGGAGACCTCCCCCATGAAGCGCCGCCTATCCGCCCTCGCCCTGTCTCTGCTTCTGCTGTCCGCCCTGACCCCCTCCGCCGCGGCGGCCGGGAATCACGCTTTTGTCCCGGTGCGGTCCTATGCGGAGGAATTCACCGACATGGACAGTTCCGACTGGTTTTACAGCAATGTACAGGCCCTGTACGAACTGGGCCTGACCAACGGACAGGGGGACGCCCACACCTTCGCCCCCGGCGACGATATCACCCTGGCGGAGGCCGTCACTCTGGCGGCACGGCTGCGGAGTCTCTATGAGTACGGCGAGAGCGAGACTGGCCCCGCCATGTACGGCGGCGGTGGCGCCTGGTACCGGCCCTATGCCGACTACCTGAAAAGCCTGGGGGGCATTGGGGAGGAATTTGAGGGCAGCTACGAGTCAGCTGCCACCCGGGCCCAGACGGCCCACATCCTGGCAGGCGCCCTGCCGCACTCCCTCTTTGCAGACATCAACGGCGACGCTGTGGCGGTGGGCTACGCCAGCCACAGCTATATCCGGGATGTCACCGACTACACCCCCTACCAGCGGGACATCCTGCTGCTCTATAAGTGGGGCATTCTCAGCGGCATGGACCACTCCGGTTCCTTCCTTCCCGACGAGCCCATTCAGCGCTGCCAGGTGGCGGCCATGGTTACGCGGCTGGCCTACGAGCATCTGCGTATCACCCTGAACTGGGATCTCTCCCTGGCCTACAGCTGCTCCGACGCCACCTGGGAGGGTCTGGTCACAAGCGACGGCACCTTTTACACCGCCCCGGACCCCGGCGACAGCGCCGCCATTGACGCCGACGTGCGATATATGCTCTCCCGGGGGGAGCGGCGCATCGTCCTCAGCTATGAGCCGGGCAGCCTGTCCAACCAGACCACCGACCAACTCATGTCCGCCTTTCTCAACGCCGTGCGCCATTATGTGGAGCAGGGCTACAATGCGGTTAAGTGCACCTCATCGGTAAAAACCGGCTCCGTGGTGCTGACCTTCTCCAGCAGCCTGTACAGCGACCGGCTGCTGGACGGCTACCGGGAGGCCACACTGGAGGCCGCCATTCAGGTACACGACCAGCTGTGGAGCGAGGGGGTTATGACCCCCGCCATGACGGAGTATGAAAGGGCCAGAGCCTACTTTACATGGCTGTGTGAACACTGCCAGTACGACTTTCAGAGCACGGACACCTCTATGAGCCACAGCGGCTATGGTGCCTTTGTGGAGCAGCTGGCGGTCTGTGACGGGTACACCGCGGCCTACAACCTGCTGCTGAAGCTGGAGGGCATCGAGTGCACCACCTACTCTACCACCGACCACATCTGGACCGTGGCCCGCTTGGACGGCACCGTCTACCATATTGACCCCACCTGGGGGGACCAGACCGGCGTCATTGCCTACCGCTATTTCGGGATGACCGAATCCGCCTCCCTGGCCCGCTTCCCCTGACCGTATGAAAAAGGGCCGCCCGGACCAATGGTCCGGGCGGCCCTTCACTATATTCAGCGCAGCGTACCGGTGGCAAGGAAGGAGAAGCCGGGCTGCATGGTGCTGGGGAAGGAGGCCGTCAGCTTCGACACATCCTCCAGCAGCAGCTTGTTAGTGCCGCTACCATCCACACCGCGGTAAGCCAGGGGCGCACCGTCCCGCACATGGAGCATGCGGTAATCCACCTGTATGAGGATGCCGTGGGGCATCCCCCCCAGGCTGATACGAAACCACAGGTCCGTACGGTCCACTCCGGGTGAGCTTATATTCAGCAGGGGACAGCCCGGGTCATAATTGCCGCTGCTGTTGCGGAAATTTTCTCCCTCCCGCAGATCGTTAAAATACAGATAATGCTTACCCCCAACCCCCTGGACGGAACCAAAGCACAGCAGCTTCACATCTGAAAACCGGGTCAGGTCCCACGGGGACAGATCCAGTTCCACCTCCTGGGAGGGGGTGTCCAGGGTATACCGGAGCAGGGTCACATCCCGGGCGTTCCGATCTATATCCGCGCACATCTGGTTGAAGTCCTCCCGCAGAATGCGGTCCTCCGCCGCCCACTGGGGCAAGTGATAATGTTCCGTATAATGCATTTCTTTTTATCCTCCTTGTTTTTGGCACCCGCCGATTTTCTTCTACATGAATCCCGGTTTGGATGGTTTTTGCACGGCGGCGTGCAACTGGCGGGAAAATTTTTGCCGCATATTTTTCCGGCGGCGGGCATAGTCTGCTGCGAGGCGGCCCGGCCGCCATCGACGAGGG
>OHQM01001210.1_pt1 | contig 11237 bp, 6 predicted proteins | sample 1577941 | NCBI WGS metagenome assembly OHQM01 (sample SAMEA3879604, study PRJEB24766) | human gut metagenome | biome: human-associated habitat; feature: feces | place: USA | collected 1985/1987
GTAGATGTCGCAAGCGACCGCCGCAGGCGCGAGAATGTGCCAAGGCACATTCTTTATTCCGCGAGTAGCGGAAAAACCACAGCACATGATGGACAGACAGGAGGAACAGTTTTTATGTGGTCATATGACAGTGTATTTTATCAGATTTCAACATTGGGATTTTGCGGGGCACCAACAGAAAATGATGGTGTTCTGGCTCATCGGATAAAGAAAGTGGAAGACTGGATTCCGCATATGGTAAAGCTTGGAGTGGATGCAATATATTTCTGTCCGGTTTTTGAATCAGACCGTCACGGTTATGATACCAGGGATTATACAAAGTTAGATGTAAGACTTGGAACCAATGAGGACTTTAAAGAAGTATGTGGAAAATTACATGACAACAATATCAAAGTAGTGTTGGACGGAGTGTTTAACCATGTGGGAAGAGGTTTCTTTGCATTTCAGGATTTGCTGAAAAACAAAGAGAATTCTCCATATAAGGACTGGTTCACAAATGTGAATTTTGGCTGGAATAATAATTATAACGACGGACTTTCCTATGAAGGCTGGGAAGGACATAATGAGCTGGTAAAACTGAATTTGCGGAATGAAGAAGTAATCCGGCATATCTTTTCAGCAGTAGAAGGATGGATAAAAGAATTTGATATTGACGGACTGCGTCTGGATGTTGCATACAGTCTGGATATGGATTTTGTAAGAAGATTACGTCAGTTCGTAGATTCGAAAAAGGATGATTTTTATCTCCTGGGCGAGATGATTCATGGTGATTATAATCGTCTTTTGGATGAACAGAATATGTTGCATAGTGTAACAAATTATCAGGCATATAAGGGAATGTGGTCCAGCTTTAATGACCGCAACCTCTTTGAAATCAATTATACCCTGGAGCAGCATTTCTGCGGAATGTATCAGGGCAGGCATCTTTTGAATTTCCTGGATAATCATGATGTGAACCGTCTGGCAAGCACTTTAAAGGAAAAAGAACATCTTCCACTGGTATATGCAATGCTGTTTGCAATTCCTGGCATCCCATGTGTCTACTATGGAAGTGAATGGGCTGCAGAAGGAAAGAAAGAAAATGGTGGGGATGAAGCACTCCGTCCGTCTTTTGAAGCACCGGAATGGAATGAACTTACCGATTATATTTCCAGACTGGCGAAGGTTCATAAATCGGAAAAAACACTTTGCTATGGCGGCTACCGCAAGGTATTCTTAACAAACCGGCAGATTGTATTTGAGAGAAGCTTTGATGGTGAGCGGATTCTTGTAGCAATCAATCTGGAAGAGAATCCCTTCCATGCATCCTTTGATGCAGGAGCAGCAGAAGCAGTTGACCTGCTGACCGGAGAAAAAGCGGTATTTCAGGGTGGTCTCGATATGCCGGCATTTTCCGCAGCTTATTTAAAGATAACCGGATAAAAAGACAATGCATAAGAATAAGAGATAAGAGCTATAAGGAGGAAGAGCAGTAATGGCAGAGAAACGTAAATCTTCAGAAAAAAATAATATAGGAAAGAAACTGGCAATTGGATTAATTGCAGTAATTTCACTTCCGATTCTTCTGGTTGGACTTGCCGGAATTATCATAATGCATCTGGTACAGAATACAGCATTAAATGCAGGTGTGGGAACGATTATTTTAATTGTGGTTTTAGCGGTATTTGTGGCAGGTTCCCTGTGGCTTGCAGTAGCAATTGCCGGAAAACTGAAAGCTGTAATTGGCAGTATGGATAAGATTGCGGATGGAAGCCTTCAGTTAGAAGAACCAAAACATAATGAAAAAAATGATGAAATCAGCAAATTATTAGGCTCTGCCAATGATATGGTAAGAAGTTTTGCACAGATTGTGACCGGAATCCGTAGAGCCAGCAGGGAATTAAGCGAACTGTCTACGACATTCAGCCAGTCCTTTGACACTATGAATGAAGCGTTGGATCAGGTGAGCGGTGAAGTCGCTTCCATTACAGATAATACCGTTTCACAGGCAGAGAAAACACAGCATGTACAGCAGAAAGTAGCAGAAATCGGCAATGCCATTGAAGTAATTGCCAGCAATATTACACTTCTTTCAGACAGTGCATTAAAAATGAAAGACTGCAATGAATCAGCAGAGGTGATTATGCAGCAGCTGGTGGAAATCAGCAGACAGAACAGGCAGTCTATTGATGAAGTGCAGAGCCAGACAGACAGAACCAATCAGTCTGCCTTACAGATTCGTACTGCAACAGAGATTATTGCAGGAATTGCAAGCCAGACAAATCTGCTTGCTTTAAATGCAAGTATTGAAGCTGCACGGGCAGGAGAACAGGGAAAAGGATTTGCCGTAGTTGCAGAAGAAATCCGTACCTTGGCAGACCAGTCCAGAGAGTCTTCAGAGCAGATTAATAAAATTGTTAATGAACTGATTGATAATTCCAATGTCAGTGTAGAGATTACCGGAAAAGTATCAGAAGCATTTGAACAGCAGAATACAAAGATTCGTGAGACAGAGACAATCTTTACTGCCTTGAATCATGAAATTGAAAGTGTCAGCACTTCTATTCAGGGAATCAATTCAGAAGTCGGTGGCTTGAATGAACATAAGAGTGCCATTGAAGAGAAAATGGATTCGCTTGCTGCAGCAGCAGAGACAAATACAACAAGTGCCAGAGATACATCTGAGGCAATGAACGAGTTTGAAGCTTTGGTAGAAGAATGTAAGAATGCAACTGCCAGAATTACTTCTGTAGTAGCAGAACTGGATGAAAATATCCGTAAGTTTAACGTTTCTTCCATGAAAGAAGAAGTAGAGAAAAACATGATGTAATAAACGGTATACAATTGCAAAGAGAAGGGTATTCCACAGGCCGAAGGAGTGCATATGGAATACCCTTTTGTGTATCTTTAAGGAGATTAAAATGAAAACAGAGATTTATACGATACCAATACAGGATGCATTTGCAGAGGAAAGCGAATGTCCGGTCTGCAGAATGTATCAGAAATTAGAAGAAAATGCTATCAATTATACCATTGGACCGGGTGCAAGTTACATGGAGGGAGATATCCGGGAGCAGAGCGATGAACAGGGCTTCTGTCAGAAACATTTGGGAATGTTATATGAATATCCGAATAAATTAGGACTTGCCATGATGTTAAAGACCCATATGGATAAGACAGCTAAGGAGTTAAAAAAAGCAATGAAAGCACCACTGCCTCAGGCAGCCGTACTTTTCAGGAAAAAGAGCCAGCCAGTCCATCCGGTGATTACCTTTGTGGAAGAAAAAGAGAAAAAGTGCTTTGTGTGTGATTACATTAATCACAGCTTTACAAATTATATCAATACCATTTACTATTTATATGAAAAAGAAGAGGACTTCCGCAAACAGTTTGCAGCATCCAAAGGCTTTTGTGTAAATCATTATAAAGTTCTGTTTTCCGGTGCCCCGGAATATATGGGTAAGAAATACCTGAATGAATTTCTGATGACTTTAAATAAGACTTTTATTAACGGATATGAGAGGGTGCGGGATGATTTAGAATGGTTCATCTGTAAGAATGATTACCGTTATAAGGAGCAGCCTTGGAAGAATGCAAGGGATGCACTGCAGAGAGGACTGGTAAAGGCAGGAAGTATCATGGAGGCAGAAGAAAAGAAGGAATAGGTAGAAGTAATAAAAGAAAAGGGGATAGAAGAAGACGTAAGAGCAACGGGTAAATAAAAACAGGAAAGAGAGGTATTTATGACAAGTTATATTTTACTGGTAGCAGCAGTGATTTTATTGTGCCTGTCATTGAATAAAATGTCCAACAAACTGGGAATTCCAATGCTGTTGGCATATATTCTTCTTGGCATGATGTTTGGAACAGATGGAATTTTAAAGATTCCTTTTGATAATTTTACGATTGCCGAACAGATTTGTACGGTGTCCTTAATCTTTATCATGTTTTACGGTGGATTTGGAACCAACTGGAAACAGGCAAAGCCGGTGGCTGGTAAAGCAGTATTATTATCAACAGTGGGTGTTATACTGACCGCAGTAACAACCGGAGCATTCTGTCATTTTATATTGAAAATGGATTTCTGGGAAAGTATGCTGATTGGCTCTGTAATCAGTTCTACGGATGCGGCATCGGTCTTTTCAATCCTTCGTTCCAGACGGCTGAATCTTAAGAACAATACTGCATCCATGCTGGAGGTGGAAAGTGGTAGTAATGACCCATGTTCTTATATGCTGACCGTAATTATATTAACGATAATGAGCGGAGAATTAAGTGGTTCTTCGCTGGTTGTCATGATATTCTCGCAGATTATTTTTGGCATATTAGTGGGGGTAGTTGTGGCACTGGCAGCAGCATTCATTTTAAAAAAAGTGAATTTTGCAACGGATGGATTTGATACGATATTTGTATTCAGTATGGCACTGGTATCCTACGCCGGAGCATCCATGATAAATGGAAATGGTTATCTGGCAGCATACATTGCCGGAATTATCCTTGGCAACACTCCCCTTCATCACAAAAAATCACTGGTGCATTTCTTTGACGGAATCACCGGATTGATGCAGATGCTGATTTTCTTCCTGCTTGGTCTGCTGGCATATCCATCCCAGCTGCCGAAGATACTGCCGATTGCACTGGCAATTGCGGTATTTTTAACATTTGTGGCAAGGCCGGTTTCTGTATTTGCTATCTTGATGCCATTCCGCTGCCCGGTAAAGCAGCAGCTTCTGGTGTCCTGGGCGGGGCTTCGTGGAGCGGCATCCATAGTATTTGCAATTATGGCAACAGTAAGCCCGGCATATACGAAAAATGATTTGTTCCACATAGTTATTTTCATTGTCCTGTTCTCTATCAGTATTCAGGGTACACTGCTTGGACTGGTGGCAAAGAAGCTTGACATGATAGACGAAAATGGCAACGTCATGAAGACCTTCAGTGACTACTCCGATGAAATGCCGGTGGAGTTTGTTAAAATCAGCATCAAAGCAGGACATCCATGGGAGAACCGCAAGATAAAAGACCTTACTTCCCTGCCGGATTTATTACTGGTACTGATTCTAAGAGGCGAGGAGCGTATCATTCCAAATGGCAACACGGTAGTGCTTGCCGGAGACAAGATTGTCTTAAGTGCTTTATCTCCGGAAGAAAATCTTGGCATCTGTCTGACAGAAATCCCAATCGAAAAAGACAGCAAGTGGATTGGAAAGCCATTATCCAGAATAAAACTGGGAGAAGAGAAGCTGGTTCTTGTTCTAAAGCGGAATGAGAAGGTTGTGATACCGAACGGAAATACTGTGATTCGTGAAAATGATGTGCTGGTAATCAGCCAGTTATAGATATGTTTTTTTGAATCTTGAAGAATAGCAGGAGTGTTCGCCGAAGTGCAGATGCATTTTAAGGGCTGTTAAGGGCACTTGGAATTTCGTTAGATATTAGGCAATGCCGGCACAAGGATGTGCCGGCAAGGTGCATAGGAACATGGATGTGACTTTGCACCGGTTGCCGGATATAAAAATGATTTTTCGAAATTCTTAGTGCCCTTTACAGCACTTAGACAGCATCTGTATTCGGTGAAGAGTACTGCTATTTTTAAAAATTTAAAAATATATGCAACAGAATGAAATTCAGCGACACTATATATATGAGACCGGTCAAAGGAAAGGACTTAGGAAGGTATAGGGTGAGCATATGGAACAGGAACTGCAGCTGGTGCGCAGGGCACAAAGTGGGGATACCGGTGCATTTGCACAATTATATGAAGGAGTTTATCAGGATTTGTATCGCTTTGCGTTATATGTGCTGAAGCATCCGCAGGATGCACAGGATGTGGTCAGCGATACCGTGACAGATGCATTTGCACAAATCGGGGAGCTTCGAAAGACAGAAGCGTTCCGGGCGTGGATATTCCGTATTTTAAGTAATAAGTGCAAACGTAAATTAAAAGAGTATGCAACCCGTCCGGAAGAGCTGACACCGGAGCTTTTAGAGCATATGGGAAAATCCGGAATGGATGAGCATGCAGCAGTCCGGAGCCTGTTCTTTGAGCTGCCTTCCGAGGAACGAATGATTATCGCCATGCATTTATTCTGTGGGTATAGCAGTAAGGAAATCGGAAAACTGTTAGACCTTAACGAAAATACCGTCCGCTCAAAAGAGAGCCGGGGAATAAAGAAAATGGTGGAGAAATATTGGAAGTGAGAAACGAAAGATATGCAAAAAGTCTGGAAAACAACAGAAAATTCAGATGAGATGGAGGTGCCGGTATGAATGAACAGGAGATTTTAACCCAGTTAAGAAAAGCGGCGGAAGAGATAGAGATACCAGAGACTCTGAAACCGGAACAGATAGAAAAACAATTACAGGAACAGAAAGCAAAACAGCAGCAGGAAAATCAGCACTTGGAACCGAAAAAATCGAAGAAAATAATTCCATGGCGCAGACTTGGAAGTATGGTGGCAGTGCTGGCACTGGTAGTATGCAGCGGAATTTATATAACAGTGACCCGTTTCGATAAGAATTCCGGTACAGGGCAGACGGATTCCGTAGCAATGACAGATACGCAGCAGACTGTGGGAGAAGCAGGTGAAACAGGGTATGTGGATGTGGCAGCTCTTGGAACAATGTATCATCCTGCATCGGATTATAAGGAGGTATATCAGACTCTTCTTAAGGGGTATCAGCAGAACTGGATAGAAGAGGAAACAAGTGCAGAGACAAGCTATGCTGCATCGGGAGCAATGAATTCCGGCAGTGACAAATATTACTACAGTGATGGAACTGAGTACGGAAGTGCCGTTGCCGATTTGTCGGAGGGCAGCAAGGAAGGCGGAAAAGATTATTCTACGACAAATCTGCAGATGGAAGGTGTAGACGAGAGTGATATTGCTAAAATTGATGGCAGTTACATTTATACGGTAGAGGATAAATACATTGTTATAACGGATATCCAGGATGGAAAATTAGAAGAAGTAACACGATTTCTCCCGAAAGACTGTGGCGCAGCAGACCGGGTGATGGAAATTTATGTGGATGGAGACCAGCTGATTCTGGTTGTGCAGGGCTATGAGACATCCTTGGGCGAAAGCAGCAAAGCTGGCTCTGATAAGGAAAACTCAGATAAAGAAAGCTCAGATGAAGAAATTGCTGTATCAGATGCTTCTGAAGACAGTGCATTCTGCTATAAAATGAATGGAAAAAGCACCACACAGATTCAGGTATACAGTATCGTAGACCGCAGGAATCCGGAATTTGAAGGAAGATTAATCCAGGATGGTTATTATAATACTTCCCGGAAAATCGGAGATGTAGTCTATCTTTTTACACAGTATCATATGACATCCGATGTGGTGGGATATGTAGAAAAGGAATATACCTCAGTGATTCCGAAGGTAAATGGAGAAAAGGTTGCCGCCGGTGAAATTTATCTGCCGGAGTCATCAGGAGAAAGTGGTATACTGGTTTCTTCGCTGGATGTAAATAAGCCGGATAAAGTGCTGGACAGTAAGCTTGTAATCTCTGGATATGCCCAGACTTATATCAGCAAAGATGCCCTGTATTTATATGAGGAAGATTATGATGGAGCAATGATTACCAATATTGCAAAATTTGCACTGGATGAGGGCAGAATCAGTGGTGTGGCGGCAACGGCAGTAAGGGGTTATGTCAGAGATACCTTTGCAATCAATGCCAGTGATGGATATCTCAGGGTATTGACCACCGATTATAGTACAGAGGATGAGGTGAATGCACTTTATATTCTGGATGAGAACATGAAATTAACCGGACAGTTGACGGGCATTGCACCGGGAGAAGAAATCTATGCCGCCCGCTTTATGGGAAACACTGGTTACTTTGTAACCTACCGGAATACCGACCCGCTGTTTACCGTGGATTTATCTGACCCGGCAAAACCGGAAATTATCGGCGAACTCAAGGTGACCGGCTTCTCCGAATATCTGCATTTCTGGGATGATACACATTTGTTGGGCATCGGTTATGAATCTGATGAGAAGACCGGAAATATAGAAAACATTAAGCTTTCCATGTTTAATATAGAAAATCCGGGAGAAGTAACCGAAGAAGCAAAGCTTGTATTAAAGGATGTAGATTATAGCGAAGCATTATATGATTATAAGAGTGTCATCATTTCAAAGGATAAGAATTTAATCGGTCTGGTTTGTGAGGATTATAGCAGCAGCAGAACAAAGCAGACCTACCAGATATATTCCTATGAAAATGGAACCTTTAAGAAACAGGCAGAAATTTCGGACATTAACGGAGTCAATTACGAGAATGTCCGTGGAATGTATAGTGGCAATGTATTTTACCTCTGGATTAATGATAACATTACATCCTATGACATGACCGATGGATTTAAAAAGATAAAGGAGCGGGAGTGATTCTTGCAAAACTTTCCCGATAGCTTTATAATGACAGTATATGTGCCGGGTGGTGGTATGAAAATATCATCACCCGGCAACTTATGCAGAATCGGTGACTGCGAAATGGAAAAATGATAATAAGGATGTCTTACCGCTGCTTTGACTGGATACGCCTTTTGTACGCCTGTAGCGAATACTGCTCCAGCTGCAAGGGGCTCTAAGAATTTTGAAAAAGCTATTTTATATATGGCAAACGGTGCAAAGTCACATCCATGTTCCTCTGCACCTCGCTGGTACATCCTTGTACCAGCGTTGCCGGGTTTTGCCAAAATTCTAAGAGCCCCTAACAGTCTGCGCAAATGTATTCGCCTACAGGCGAACAGAAGGCAGTATCTTGTCAAACATTGGGAAGACAGACTCTCATAAACAAAGACACACACGCGTCATTAGAATTACAACATTCTGTAGTATAAAGCAAGTATTTGCGTCTTAGGATGAATGCGTATATTTATCATTAAACATTTCGCAGCAGCCATAACAACAAGTGCAAGGGAGAATAAACATGCAATATAGAGAAAATCCGGGAAACAAAGACCAGCTGTCCATCTTAGGCTATGGCTGCCTGCGTTATTCTAAGAAAGGAACCGCAATCGACCAGGAAAAGGCAGAGCGGGAGATGGCAGCGGCAGTGGAAGCCGGGGTCAATTATTTTGATACCGCATATACTTACGGTGGAAGTGAAGCATGCCTGGGAAAGTTCCTGGCAAAAGGCTATCGTGATAAGGTAAAAATTGCCACCAAGCTGCCACATTATTATATTAAGGCAGAAGGTGATATGGAGCGGTATTTTAAGGAACAGTTAGAACGCCTTCAGACAGACCATGTGGAATATTATCTGATGCATATGCTGAATGATATTGCAGCATGGGAGCGGCTGACTGCACTTGGAATACAGGACTGGATTACAGAGAAAAAGAAAAGTGGACAGATTGGAAATATCGGATTTTCTTTCCATGGCGGAGCCATCCAGTTTAAGAAAATCATAGATTCTTACAACTGGGATTTCTGCCAGATACAGTATAATTATATGGATGAACATACCCAGGCGGGAACCGAAGGCTTAAAATATGCTGCAGCGAAGGGGCTTCCGGTGATTATCATGGAGCCGCTGCGGGGCGGCAGGCTGGTGAATGCACTGCCAAAGGCTGCCAAAGCCATATTTGCATCTGCAGAACCACATCGTTCCCCGGCAGAATGGGGACTCCGCTGGATATGGAACCATCCGGAGGTGACAGTAGTGCTTTCCGGAATGAATGATATTGCACAGGTAGAGGAAAATGTAAGAATTGCATCGGATGCCACAGCAGATGCATTGACAGAGAAAGACTTGGAAATCTTTGAAAAGGTAAAGAAATCCATTAACCAGCATATGAAGGTACCTTGTACCGGCTGCGGCTACTGTATGCCATGCCCGCATGGAGTAGATATTCCGACCTGTTTTGCAGCATATAATACACGCTATACCGACAGCTTTTATTCCGGTATGAAGGCATATATTATGTGTACCACTTTAAAGACAAATCCGACCAACGCTTCAAAATGCCGTCAGTGCGGAAAATGTGAGAAACACTGCCCGCAGTCCATTGCCATCCGGCAGGAATTAAAACAGGTGGCAAAGAAGATGGAGAATCCGGTTTATAAGGTAGTAAGGGCGATTTCGAAGCGCATTGGAAAGTATTAGAAAAAAATATTATGAAATTTTGTAAAAAATAAAGGAAATTTGAAGGTGGACACAGAATTATAATAGCAGAGGTCGAATGACGTCCTCATAATGGTAAAGATGATGGCAGTGCATTTACATCATGAAATGGTGATGTGACAGGAAGGGAGAAGATAAGGATATGACAATTCGGGAACGGATGGAGCGCATGGAGCATGAGATGTTAAGCCCTTATGCAGCATTAAGCGAGAATTCCAAAGGACGGGATTATCCGGAGGCACCTTGTGATATACGTCCCGTATACCAGAGAGACAGAGACCGTATTCTCCACTGTAAGGCATTCCGCCGTCTGAAGAATAAGACGCAGGTGTTCTTAACACCGAAGGGTGACCATTATCGTACCCGTATGTCGCATACCTTAGAGGTATCACAGAATGCCAGAACCATTGCAAAGGCACTGCGGCTGAATGAAGATCTGGTGGAAGCCATTGCATTAGGGCATGATTTGGGACATACGCCATTTGGTCATGCCGGAGAGCGGGTGCTAAATGAACTTTGCTCCGGTGGTTTTAAACATAATAAACAGAGCGTACGTATCGTAGAGAAATTGGAAAAAGGCGGACAGGGACTGAATCTGACCTGGGAAGTGCGGGATGGTATTTTAAATCATCAGACCAGTACGATGCCGCATACACTGGAAGGCAAAATCGTCCGTTTCTCCGATAAAATCGCCTATATTCATCATGATATCGATGATGCGGTGCGTGGAAAGATAATGGTGGAAGAAGATATTCCAATTGAGATACGGAAGGTATTGGGAAAGAATTCGGCAGACCGGCTGGATACACTGATTCATGATATTATTACCAACAGCATGGATAAGCCGGATATCATTATGTCCGATGAAATTTTCCAGGCAATGCAGGACTTACGGAAGTTCATGTTTGTAAGCGTATATACCAATCCCATTGCCAAAGGAGAAGAGACAAAGGCAGAAGGATTACTCAGCAAACTGTTTACATATTATATGGAACATCCGATGACGATGCCGGCGCAGTATACCGATATGATTGCGGAAGGCGAAGAGGAAGAAAGGGTAGTATGTGATTATATCGCAGGAATGACCGACCAGTATGCAATTGCCAAATTCTCAG
>OHQM01001212.1_pt1 | contig 11230 bp, 10 predicted proteins | sample 1577941 | NCBI WGS metagenome assembly OHQM01 (sample SAMEA3879604, study PRJEB24766) | human gut metagenome | biome: human-associated habitat; feature: feces | place: USA | collected 1985/1987
GAAAAAGCTGGAGGCGCAGGAGCAAAAATACTCTGCCGAGTTGGATAAGGCTTTGAGTGAATACGCAGAGCTGAAAGCGCAGGCTGCGGAGCTTGACCCGGTGGAGCTATATGCGGCACGGCAGGCCATCCGCCCCGTGCAGGAAAAGGCGGCAGAGCAGCAATTAGAGGACTCCATACATGAGAAGCCATCTCTTATTATGCTGCTCAGCGCCAAGCAGGAAACATCACGGCTGCTCAAAGAGGACACAGAAGAGCGGCAGGTACGGCAGATGGTTATGCAGCGGCAGGCAGCACAGCAGAAAAGATCACTGCGCAGCGTATGGAAAAAGAACGACTTTGAGCGGTAGAAGATGAAAAAATATCCCCCGGGGAGGCTTCCGGCAGAGCATCTCATCTGCTATAGTATGCTCATCGGTTAATACACCCATTTCCGCCTGATCCCAAGGCAAAGACGCAGCGTTTCTTGGGGAAGAAAACGCTGCGTCTTTGTGTAGGGCGGAGATGCAAAGCAATGCCGCTTCGGAGGGACACTTGGAAACACCTATTTTGCAGTATGACAGCGGCGTGATCGCCGCAAAACTGGATCGCACGGAAAAAGAACTGGTCCACAAAGTATCCTTCCATATTTCCTGCGGGGAAAGTCTGACCCTCATTGGCGAGACCGGATCCGGCAAGACGTTGATCGCACAGTCTATTATGGGGGTGTTGCCTGGAAATGTGAGACTGGTCTCCGGTGAAATAGCATTTTGCGGAAACACTTTGCCGAAGGGAAAAAACCTCCGGTCCATGCTGGGTCGGGAGATAGTATACATCCCGCAGAACGGACATGAATTTCTTGACCAGTCCAGAAGCGTCCGCCGACAGATGTTTGACAGCATTGAGAAACTGGACGTTGCGTCTCCTCAGCGATATGCCTTTGCCTGTGAAAAGCTGGCACAGGTGGGGTTTACACAGCCCAAAGCCATTCTGGAACAGTATCCCTTCCAACTGTCCGGCGGTATGGCCCAGCGGGTGACCATCGCTCTGGCACTTTGCTCCAAGGCAAAGCTGCTGATCGCGGATGAGCCTACTAACGGTTTGGATCAGGATAGCAAACAGCAGACGCTGTCCCTTTTGAACGGACTTTTTCCGGATGCGGCCAAGCTAATCATCACCCACGATATTTCCGTTGCGGCAACCTGTGACCGTATCCTTGTTCTGTGCGGCGGGAGAATGTTGGAAACAGGCATTTCGTCTGAGGTGCTTACCGCTCCACATCATCCCTATACTAAAGCGCTGCTGGGTGCGTTGGTAGAGAACGGTATGCGGGAGACACCCGCCTTGCGAACAGAAACAGGCTTTTGTCCATTCTACCGCCGCTGTCCTTCGGCAAGGGAGCGGTGTCGCACCGAGATGCCACCGAGAAAAAACAATAGTCGAGAATGGTGGTGCTGCGCGGAATGATCTCCATTCAACATGTTGATAAAGCTTTCAACGAAAATCCCGTACTTCAAGATGTTTCTTTTGATATTCCAGACGGCCAGATCTTCGGTGTTTTCGGGAAGAGCGGAATCGGTAAATCCACGCTTGCCAAAGTGCTTTGCGGCATCTGTCCACCGGATGCGGGCACAATCACGCTGGATGATCAGATACTTGTTTCAGCAGACCAGCCGTATGACCGCAGACTTGGTATCCACATTCAAATGGTTTACCAGCAGCCTTACGCCACATTAGACCCCGCTCAGAAGATCGGGGCCGGTTTCATAGAACTGATACGCTATCACCGTTTCAGTCCTAAAGGCGAGGAGTTGTCATTAACAAAAGAAATGCTGGACAAGGTTGGCCTTGCACCTCAGATCCTTGCCCACCTGCCACACCAGATCTCCGGCGGCGAGGCACAGAGAGTCGCTATCGCCCGGTGTCTGTTATTCCAGCCAAAACTGCTGATTTTAGATGAAGCCACATCAATGCTAGACGTATCCACACAGGCCAATGTGCTGGGGATGGTGCGGCGGCAGATGCGGGAAAGCGGAGGCAGTATCCTGCTTATCAGCCATGATGAGGCTCTGGTGAAATTACTTTGCGATCAAATCTATGTATTTGACAATAAAAACTCACGACAGAAGGAGAAAAACCAATGATGAAAAAAGTCATAGCCCTGCTGCTGGCTATGCTGATGGTGTTTACCATAGCAGCCTGCGGTGAGCAGTCGGACACAACAGATGAACCGTCTGCCAAGATCGAGAGTATTACGGTCGGCACGACTGCTGCCATTGAAACGGCAACCTTTGGCGAATACAATTTTGATATGCTGGCCAGCGGTGTATCCGAATTGCCTCTGGTCTATCAGGATACTAAGGGCGAATACCATCCGCTGTTGGCAACCTACGCTACCGAGGATGCCACTACCTGGACATATACCATTCAGGACGGCATGACGTGGTCCGACGGCGAGAGCGTTACTGCCGAGGACATCCTTTTTACGCTCCAGTACGATCAGGCCAACGGAAGTGCCAACTTTGAGCCGCAGACTGACGAAGAGGGAAAAATCACAGAAGCCAAGTACACCGGCTACACTATCTCCGACGATAAGATGAGCATTTCTCTGACGTTGACGTCTCCCAACGTCCGTGAACTGAGCAATATGACGTCCTTCCGTGTGATGCCCAAGCATGTTTATGAGGGCAAGGACACCGTCACCGACGAGGAAGCTCGGATCACCTGTGGCCCTTATGTGCTGGAGTCCTTCAATAAGGAAGCGGGCACCATCACATTCGTTGTGAACGAAAAATATCCCCAGCAGCCCAATGTGGAAAAGATCGTCTATCAGCTTTTTGGCAACGAGGATACCATGTATCTGGCGCTCCAGCAGGGCGACATCGACATGGTCTGGGCCTACTCCGCCGGTGTGGCAGGAACGTATCAGGATGTGCTGGCCGGTGATGCCAACGTCTCTTTGATCAATGTGGCCGCAGCAAACGCGCCCGCCGTGCTGGCATTCAACAACGCAAAGGGTTTGTTCTCCAACGAGGATCTGCGTCAGGCGGTTTCCTACGCGCTGGACTATGATGCCTTCAAGACGTATTTCGGCAGTGCCTATGCCGAGATCCCCAATCGGGGTTTTGCGCCCGCTACCACAGTCGGCTATAAGGAAACCGAAAAGCTGACTACTGATGCGTCCAAAGCAGATGAATACATGAAAGCGGCCGGTTATGCTGAAAAGAATGCCGATGGCTTCTTTGTGAACGCAGATGGTCAGGTCGCCGCTTTCACACTGACGGTCAACGCCGCCAAGGAGACCCATGTGGGCTACGCGGAAATGGTCAAGACCCAGTTGGAGTCCTTTGGTATTCAGGTAAATCTGGATACGGTGGACAAAGATGCCTACAATGCCAAGACCAGCAATAAATTCTCTGAGAACAATATCACCATGGAGGCGGCCATCTATGGCTACACCGCTGCCGGTATGGGTATGGGGAACGGCCTTGGTTCCATCTATGTGGACGGCAGCCACGCCGTACAGGGCGGCTGCCAGGTGTTCGACGAAGCCTTCTCCACAATTCTGGACGAACTGAAGGCCGCCAAAACTATCGAAGAATATTATGTGGGCGCAGCAAAGCTGCAGGACTATTATGCGGCCCATATGCCGTTGATTGCTCTGTACTGGGACAACATGATGCTGGCCTATTCCTCTGCGCTGGACAACGTGACCGTTGACGCTGTGTTCGGGCTGAACAACGTCAACAACTGGTTCAGCATCACCAAGAAATAATCATTTTAACGCAGGAGGCACACCGGTGAAAAAGTATCGAAAGAATCTGATCCTTGCACTGGTGTGCTTCCTGATCGTTATTGTTCTGAACTTTTTTCTACCCCGGCTTTTACCGGGGAATCCTATCGCCTATCTCACCGGCTTTTCCGAGGAGGATATGACCCCTGCGCAGGTAGCTTACTACCGGCAGGCCCTCCATCTGGACGAGCCGGTATTCGCGCAGTTTGGGCACTATCTGCGCTCGCTTTTTGACGGAACACTTGGCTACTCCTACAAGAAAGAAACCACAGTTTCTGCCCTCATTGGGCAGCGGCTGGGATACACCTTGCAGATTACGCTGCCCGCCGTGCTGCTCAGCACGGCGCTGGGACTTTTGTGGGGACTGCACTGCGGCTACAAAAAGGGCAACGTCTTAGATAAACTGTCAACGACATTTCAAATCGTGATCAATACTATGCCTACGTTTCTGATCGCATTGGTACTGATGATCCTGTTCTGCTTTCGGCAGCGGTGGTTTCCCTATACCGGGTTGAACAGCGCTGGCGTTGCTCCCGGAACTGCCGCATATCTGTTGGATCGGATGCGTCACCTGATCCTTCCTGTGCTTACTCTGACCATTGCCGCCGCCCCGTCCCGTTATCTGCTGATGCGCAATACCGTCAGTCAGGTGACAGAGGAGAAGTATGTGCTTTACGCGAAGGAACGGGGGTTGTCCGATCACAAGATCAAATTCGGGTATATTCTGAAAAACATCGCCCAACCCTTCATCACCATGGTGGGCATGAGCGTCAGTACCTGTATCGGCGGCTCTTTGGTGGTGGAAAATATCTTTTCCATCGGCGGCATGGGGAGTTTACTCTCTGACGCAGTGTATTCGCTGGATTATCCGCTGATGCAGGGAATCCTCTTTGTGACAACAGCCGTCATGACCATCTCCATTGTTGTGAGCGATGTGATCTGCATTCTGATCGATCCCAGAGTCCGGTTGGGAGGTGGTCAGTCATGAGAAAGCGCCGCGTCCCGCTGGTATTTGGTGGAATACTGCTGCTCATTTTTCTGATGGCTGCCGCATTTCCAACTGTTTTTTCAAGTTATGGACAGAAAGAGATGTTTGCCCCATGGCTTACGCCATCCTCGGAACATCTCCTTGGCACCAATGCGCTGGGGTATGATATTTTTACGGAGCTGATATACGGCACTCGGCAAACGCTGCTGATTGGCATATCCAGCAGCGTCCTAATGCTGGTTCTGGGAAGCGTAATTGGCACGCTGGCGGCTGGAAAGGGCGTTGTTGGCGGAGCGCTGAATGGTGTTATCAACATTTTCGTACTTCTGCCGAAGCTGGTGACCATGATCGTACTTGCCACTTTCTTCGGCAGCTCCAGCCGGAATCTGATCCTGCTGATCGCCGCATTTAGCTGGGTAGGCACTGCCCGAAGCGTGAGAGCCAAGGTGATTCACCTTAATGCCCAGCCATTTATCGAAAACTGCGTCATACAGGGATACAGCCATGGACATATTATTCTGCACCACATTATTCCCAACCTGTATGACGTCCTGCTCTCCCGATTTCTTTTAGGCGTTAATAGCTGCATCATGATGGAATCAACGCTGAGCTTTCTCGGTTTTGGTGATCTTTATTATCCAACTTGGGGCACCATGATTAACTTTGCCTATAAACGGGGTGCCTTTCTTCGGCAGGCATATGAGTATTTGCTGTCGCCGGGTGTGTGCATCATGCTGCTATCGTTGTCGTTTTATCTGATCAGCCTGTATTTTGAGCACAGGCAAGCCACGATTCAGGATATATAGGAGGTCACATTATGCAAACAGAGTTGAAATGCCTGTGGGATAAATGCGTGACTTTTCACGGTCACGGCTGCGGCGGTCTTGCGGTCGGCTTCCGCGCCGTCCTGTATGCGTGGGAACTGTTCGGGAGCGACCGGACATCCGAGGACGAGGAGATCGTGTGTATTGCCGAGACCGACGCCTGCGGCGTGGATGCCATTCAGGTGCTGCTGTCCTGTACCGTCGGAAAGGGCAATCTGCTTTTCAATCTACAGGGAAAGAATGCTTTCTCCTTTTATCGGCGTTCGGACGGAAAGCCTTTCCGGCTTGTCCTGCGCCCAACACCGGACAAGACCAAGGCGTGGCTCATGTATGGGGATTTCCACGAGATGTTTGACGTGAAGGATGCCCCGGCACCGGTACCGGAGGCGGCCCGGATCTTCAAGACCGTTACCTGCTCCGTGTGCGGAGAACGATTTGCCGAGAGCTTTGCCCACCTTCAAAACGGGGAAATCGTCTGCTCTACCTGCTATCGTCCGTATACAAGGGGGTTGTGATGGAATACCCGTTTGATGCCCTACACGCCGGAATAGAAAGTCAGATTCTCAATCTTCCCGCCGGTATTCCCGATTCCGAGGCGGTCACACAGGCAAAGGCTCTGCCGGACTCCATAGAAAAATTTCTGGCTTTGGGGAAGGCTTTTTCCCGGCAGCTTCGTTACCGGGAGGCCATTGATGCCTATACGGAGGGCCTAAAATTGGAGCCAGAAAATCTACCCTTGCTCCGACTACGGGCGGGACGGTATCTGACGACACTGCAAAGTAATCCCGCCATCGCTGATTTTGAAAAAAGCATGTCCTTGGGAGCGGAAAGACTGGACTGCCTCTATCGGATCGGTTTGGCATATTACTATGTCGGGCGGTATGCACAGGCGATGGAGACTTTTGAGAATTGCATGCCCCTCTGCGATGAGGAAATGGGCATTGCAGTTCTTTACTGGCACACGCTGAGTGCAGTCCATGCAGAGAAAGCGTCGACACTTCTGAACAACTACCGCCCGGATATGGCGGTGGGGCATCATACTGCTTATGAAAAGGCCATACAGGTCTGGAGCGGTATAACGCCACTTTCGGCCATGCTGCAAATGCTGGAAAGTGAAGAAGATGACCTGGAATATGGTATTACATTGTACGGTCTGCTTTTGCATCCTGACTGCGCCGAAAAAGACTGCCTTTCCCAAGCACTTCTCCGCCGGGACGGTTTTTGGCCCAGCTTCGCCTATCTCGCTGCGTGGAACGACAGGTCAAGAGTCTTATAATCTATGGACGCATCCTGTGCTATGCAAATGTATAGTACAGGATGCGTTCAATAATTTATGGTGAATCCACCCTTGACAAATCTCGTCTCAGAAAAAAATCCTGGAAAAGTATGCCCGTGAGCATGGATACCGCAATTTCAAATTCTATGTTGATGATGGCATCTCAGGTACGACCTTCAACCGCCCAGGCTTTCAGCAGATGATTGCAGACATTGAGGCTGGCCTTGTCAAGAGGGTCATCATCAAGGATATGTCACGTTTCGGACGTGATTATCTGCAAGTCGGTATGTATACGGAGATCATGTTTCCCGAACATGATATTCACTTTATTGCGGTGAATGATGGTGTAGACAGCACTCAGGGCGACAACGAGTTTACGCCCTTCCGCAATATCATCAAGAACACGAGGCATTTGGGAGGGGTAAACTGCTAATTTCTCTCCAATTCGACAAATCAGTGTGCAACAATCAAATATCGTTGCTGTTACAGAATGTTTCCGTCTGGCTGCTGATGCGGTCAAGCGCTTTTTTGCCCAATCACACCAGCCCAACAAAGCGGTAGTAGATTTTAATGTCCTGGTGTCTTTGACCGTCTATGACGGTTCGTTCTCCAACTTCAATGCGGTCAATCAATTCCTCAATGATTTCCCGGTTCAGTTCCTGCAAGTCCAGATACTGCCGGATGGTTCCGGCCCACTGGTGGATATTGGCGATGTCCTGCTGGGCTTTCCGTTCCCCGGCTAACAGACTGTCCAGGCGTTCCGATTTCTGGATGCGTTCCTGCTCGTTCTTTTGAATCAGAACCGAGAAGGAATCGCCGCTGATTGCCTCCCTTACCTTATCTTCATAAAGTTTTGCGGTGATCTGTTCCAGCTCCTCCAAACGCCGCCGCAAACGGCTGATTTCCTGTCGGCTGTCCTCCTGTTGAGCGGCGCTTGCGGATTGGATGTGCTGTTTCAGCTTATCCAGTACAGCGGCTTCATCGGCTGCAACCGCTTTTCCATGCGCCCGGATTTCACTCAGCACCAGGTTTTTCAAGCTGATCTCAAAAATCCGGTGCCAGGAGCAGATGCTATGTCCGGTAGTGGCAAACCGGGAGCAGAAATAAGAAGTATAGTGCTTGACAGTGCCATTTTTCCGGCGCTGTGTTTCGCGGGCGGCAACCAGAGGATGCCCGCAGTCCGCGCAGACCAGCTTTCCGGTAAACAGAGATGCTTGGGGCGGCGTATTGTTAGCGGAAATCTGTTTCGCCGCCTGATTGATTTTCTGGACAGCCTCCCACAGCTCCGGCCCGATAATTGCCTCGTGCGCGCCCTCATGGGAAATCCATTCCGATTCCGGTTTCCTTATCATGGTCTTATCCTTATAGGAACGGGAACCGGTGCAGTTCTGTGTGAGTGTACCGGCATAAACATCATCGTTCAGAAGGCTTCGGACGGTTGCGTAAGCCCACAGCCGGGAATACTTGCAGCTGCCATTTCCGTAATGGACCGCCCAGTACCAGCGGGGAGAGAGAATCCCTTTCTCATTCAGGGCGGCGGCGATTTTCCCATAGGCCATGCCGGACTGACGCATCTGGAATATCTGCCGCACAACAGCGGCGGATTCCCCGTCAATGACCAGCTTGTGTCTGTCCTCCTCGCTCTTGCGGTATCCGTAGGGAGCGTAGGCGGCAAGATACTGGCCGCTTTTCTTCTTGGCATGAAGCACCGACTTGACCTTGCTGGACAGGTCCTTGAGATGGTAGTCATTCATCAGACTGCGGAAGTGCAGCATATCGGTGTTGTCCCCCTCGCTGTCCAGGCAGTCCAGAACCGATACGAACCGGCATCCGAGGGACGGGAAAATGACATCCGTATAACGGCCCACCTCCACAAAATCCCTGCCTAAACGGGAAAGGTCCTTTACCAGAATCAGGTTAATCAGGCCATGCCTTGCGTCCTCCAGCATTTCCAAAAATCCGGGCCGCTGAAAATTGCCGCCGCTGTACCCATCGTCCTGATAGGTCTTGACCTCGATCCAGCCGTTGAGCATGACGAATTTGGAGAGGATTTCATATTGGTTCTCAATGCTCACCGATTCATCGCTGGGGATATAGCCCTTCGCTTTTGCGGAATTGGAGGCGTCATCCACACTCAGGCGGCAGTAGATACCGACTTTATATTGCTTCGCCATAATCCTGCCCCCTTTCCTGTGCCAGCGCCCCGTCCACATTCCCGACATAGCGGTAGTAGACCTTGACCTCACAAATCCGCTGCCCGTTGACCTTCTGGGTATCGCCAACCTCGATCCGGTCTACCAGTTCAAAGAGAATGGTTTCGTCCAGTTCCGAGATTTCGGTATAGCGCCGGATAATTTCCAGCCAGCGGTCGGTATCCACCTGGTTTTCCAGGTGCGCCCGGACTTTCCTTTCCAGTTCCGGGACTGCCTCCGCCTTTTCTGCCCGTTCCGCTTCATATTTCTGCATCAGGGTCTGAAATACCGTCTGCGGGATGGAGCCGGTGCATTTGTCCTCGTAGAGATTCTGCATCAGGCGCTCCAAATCGGAAATACGGGCTAAGGAGGATTTTAATTCCTGCTCATAGGAGAAAAGCCGGGTGTGGGATTCCTTCTCCTTCAGCCGGAGAATCTCGCCCATCAGCCGGTCCGGGTCATATTCCGCAAAGCGGGCCTTTTCCCGGATGTCCTCCAATACCAGCTGGGTCAGCACCGTTTCATAGATGGTGTGGATGGTACACGCGCCCCTTCCGCTGCGGGAGTAGTTGCCGCAGATGAAAGAGCTGTACCGTCCCGGCCTGCCATCCTTATAGGTGAATTTTTCGATGTGGTTCCGCATTTTGAAACCGCAGTCGGCGCAGTACACAAGTCCGGTGAAGATGCTCTTGCAGCCATCGGACGGGGCGCTTTTCCGCACCTTCTTTTTGCCGATACTGGCTACGGTATCCCACAGTTCCCGCGAAATAATGGCCTCGTGGGTCCCCTCCACCCGAATCCACTCGTCCTCCGATTTATTGACGAGCTTGCGGGATTTATAGGAGAGTGTGCCGCTTTTGCCCTGTACCATGTTCCCGATGTAGACCTCGTTGCGGACCATGTTTTTTACCGTCTGGTCAGCCCATTTGTGGTTGACCCTGCGGGGGTCGCTCTGGCCCTTGCGCTGGTAGTACAGCACACCGGGCGGCTGAATCCCTTCTTCATTGAGCGCCACCGCGATGGCGTGAAATCCCATGCCTGATGCCCGCATTTCAAAGATACGGCGCACAACCGGCGCGGTTTCCTCGTCAATCACCAGATGGTGCTTATCCAGCGGGTCGCGCCGGTAGCCATAGGCGGGGTAGGTCCCCATGAATTTTCCGTTTTCGGCACAGGCTCTCTTGACCGCCTTGACCTTCTTGCTGGTGTCCCGGCTGTAAAATTCATTAAATAAGTTCAAAAAGCACATGACATCGGTGCTTCCGTTGTCGCTCATGGTGTCAATGCCGTTGTTCAGCGCGATGAACCGGCACCCAAGAGAGGGGAACAGGTAATCCGTATATTGCCCAAATTCGATGTAGTTGCGGCCAAAACGGGAAAGGTCCTTCACCAGAATCACATTGATCCGCTTTGCCTTTGCGTCCTCGATTAACCGCCTGACGCCTGGGCGGTTGAAGTTCGTGCCGGAGTATCCGTCGTCGATATAGACATCGACCTCATTCCAGCCGCGCTGCCTGACATAGTTTTGAAGCAGCAGCTTCTGGTTCTCAATGCTGACCGATTCCCCGTCACGTTCATCGTCGTTGCTTAACCGGCAGTAGATGCCCACGTTGTATGTTGTATCCATCATCTTTCTTTTACCTCCCGACCATCTCAGAATCCATACCTCGTGCGGCAAAATGGCTCCGCAGGTTTTACCCTGCATGAATATCTTACCGGAGAATCCACCGCCGCGCAATGATACGGCAGGCCGCGAGGCTTTCTGTTATTTGGAACCGCTGGCAGCTGGAATGGCTTCCGACATGGCGCGTCTGACTGCCAGCTGTTCCAGTGTCTTTCCCAGGTCCTTTTCTCCCGAAAAAAAGCTGGTGACGCGATAAATTGTTTTCCCGATCCGCACCTCTTTGTAGGAGCTTGTCGGGGTTGTCTGTTTGGTCATAAAGACGCACCTCCGTTCAAAAATTGTTTTTACTCTATGGTTAAAAAGCAGCCGTATCGAAAGATAAGGGCGGCGGTTGCCGCTGGATACCGTCCGGTACGGCTGCTGCAATTCTGTTTGGATGGTTCGTCATATTTGCCACGCCCCCTGACGATGGGAACACAACAGGTCTCCGCTGGCGCGGCTGTCATAACTCCGCAGCGTCGTTTTACTCGTGCGCCGCAGGGTTCCCCCCAAGTC
>OHQM01001213.1_pt1 | contig 11222 bp, 9 predicted proteins | sample 1577941 | NCBI WGS metagenome assembly OHQM01 (sample SAMEA3879604, study PRJEB24766) | human gut metagenome | biome: human-associated habitat; feature: feces | place: USA | collected 1985/1987
CACGAAGCGCGAAGCTCGTGGCCTTGTCGAGCTGCCGCTGGATGCCGTCCTCGACATTTTAATCCACACGAAGCGCGAAGCTCGTGGCAATGAAAAACGTAACTGTTCGCCTTTCCGATATTTTAATCCACACGAAGCGCGAAGCTCGTGGGCTGTTACAGCAACAGCCGATAGAGATCATGCAATTTTAATCCACACGAAGCGCGAAGCTCGTGGAGATCCGGCTCGTTTTTTCAGCGCCTCATAAACATTTTAATCCACACGAAGCGCGAAGCTCGTGGGCAGCAGCTTGCGCGGCGAATCCGGCTTTGACGACATTTTAATCCACACGAAGCGCGAAGCTCGTGGTGTATATAGAATCTATATACTTATATCAATACTTTACTCGATGCTAAACGCGGACTTGGCGAAATTCTACTAAAAGCTAATGGATTTTATCTAAAAAACTAGCTATTCCGTTGTAAAATCAACAACGCGAACCTCCCGGTAAATTCATGTCCACTTGAGGTTCGCGCTATAAAATGAGGACGCCTTCCGGATCAAAGGTATCCTTTGTGCCAACATGTTCAACTCTGTTTTTCCAATGATTTCCAAGTTGATAGTACCGCAGGCTGTCTTTTTTTATATCTATTACTTTTTCCAGTTCATGGCATAACTCCAACCTCTGAGCCTGATCAACTAAACACTCAAAAACAGAATTTTGTACCCTTTGCCCATAGTTTTCGCAGATTCTTGCAACCCTACGCAAGCGTCTCCTGCCTTCAGGCGTACTAGTATTTACATCATAAGTTATTAGAAGAAGCATGGCAATACCTCGTTCCTGTCATTTCCAATAAAATGGGGTATAACCATCGATATCCCCACGAAGACAACTGGACAGGAGCATAGCCTGAACATGCGGGAGCAGCCCCAGCGAGATTTTTTCATTGATGAATGGATGCATTATTTCGTCTCTCTTTCTCTCCTGGTAATTTTTTATAATCTCCTTTCTGGTTTTATCATTCATTATGACGCCACCTGTTTCTGTTTTTTGGAACCCGTCATTTCGTACCTGTTTCCTATTTATCAGAGTGAGCACTAATCGATCTCCAACCATAGAACGAAATTCCTCCATCAAATCAAGGGCCAGACTGGGACGCCCCGGTCTGTCAGCATGTAAAAAGCCAACGGCGGGATCGAGCCCGACACCTTCAAGCGCAGAAGAAACGTCATGCGCAATAAGAGTATAGACAAAGGAGAGCATTGCATTTACGTTATCCATAGGCGGCCGCCGATTTCTGCCGTGAAAGAAAAATTTATCCTTTTGCGCAACGATCAATTCGTCAAACACAGAAAAATAAACTCTAGCGGCATCCCCCTCGATGCCACGGACAACCTCCAGTGGTTTGAACAACTCCAAGCTTTTCAGCGTAGCAGCAAGATAATCTGAAGCATCTTTGAGCCGGGCTGCGCCGTCCTTTCCGGGGTATTCGCGAACTGCTCTTAATAAATTCTTTCTACTATTTGCAATCTTTGCAACTACCATCCACCGAGCCAACTCCGCACGTATATTTACATCATCCGCCGCCCTATATTGTTTGCGGCGTAGTAAAACATTGCCGGATACAGGCCCATTTACACGCGCAAGAAACCTGCCGTTTTCGGTAAAAAACGACATTCCTACTCCATTTTCACCGCACATGCCCATTAAAGCCGGCGTGCACAAAACATTGCCAAAGCATAAAATATTGGACTGATTATGGAGAGGGAAACGCTGTTTCAGTTCCCTGTCCACGTAGACGGCGATTGTTTCCCCCTCTTTAGCAAGATACGCCCCCTGAGTCAGGATATACAGGCTATTTTGCAGTTTTTTCATAGCAGTTCCTCGCTTTCAGTATCGCTAAAAAAACTTGCAAGATATCTTTTGACACTCCTTTTTTCCATCTCTTTCGGCATACACAAATCAAATAAAGAGCAGCCTTTGCATTTTTTTTCATACTTAGGCGCCGGCGTCTTCCCGGCTTCAATAAATTTTCTGACTATCGAGATTGTTTCTACCGTCTTGGCCCTGAGGTCAAAATCAAATTCCACATCCTGACGTCTGCGGCTCTCTCCCCAGAAAATAGCGCCGCGTTCAATCGTAGTGTGCAGCATCTCCTCTATACATAATGCCTGGGCACACAGCTGTATATGATATGGCAGCGCCTCATGCGTCGTTCCGCGTTTATATTCAACTGGAAATGGAGTCCAGTTTCCTTCCGCCCCTGGAATAGATATGCCAGTCCCTCCTGTTCTATGAAACTCGAGCACATCTGCCACCCCGGTGAGTCCCAATTCAAACGAATGTATATGTAAAGCGTTTCTCATCCTAATATCGCCCCTGCTTTCGAAGATATCATCATGGGCCCTCTCGTGCATTATTTTCCCATCCATCGTGGCAGTGTTTTCGTTCCAATACTGTTCTATACCGATAAGCGCCGCCCGGCGCGGGCAAAAGACATAATGCTGAAGCAGCGATATGGGGAGCAGTTCATCTTCTGAGAACAACGGTAATCATCCCTTCCTATAGGAAGCCCAAGCCACGGCTGTTTAACTCATAGTTCTCCAATACTCCGGCCATATACCCAATAAACTTATTATAGCTATAGGGCCAGAAATATATATCAGGATGGCCGCGAACTGGTTCTACCTTTAAGTTTCGTGCAGTGTGGACATATATTTGTACGCTGTGATCCTGAAGCTCGCGCCATGATATCGTTTCATAAGACTCTAAGCGTTCTTTTATGCACGTATCTATAATAACAGTAACAGTTTGGGAATCGATCACCTTGAATTTTTTTTCCACTGACGCATATGAGCAAGCCATTTCATCTTCCATGATACTAGAACCTTCCGTCATTCCGCATTCGTTGAGTTCACGCCTGAGCGCTCTCGTACAGAGGTCGGAGATGTCTGTTCCATCATTGATCAAAGCAGGATTTTCTGCAAATAGATCAAGCAAAACCTTTGAGGATATCTCAAACGACGGGTGTCTTTTAAGCATCCCGCTAAAATCAAGCTCTATACTCCAAACAACAGAGTCGTTATAGCAATCCTCTTCGTTGCGTCTAATTCTACCTGCAAGTTGGAGCAGATTCACAAGTCCTGCTGCCTCCCGCACACCGTTCCGAAATGAGAAATCCACACCAGCCTCCACACAGGATGTGGCAACGAGAGTCCAGTCCTCATCTTTTTTATCACTCAGACGTCTTTTTATATTTTCTACTATCAATTCCCTGTCTTTAGGGGCAATGGCTGTCGAGATGTGTTCAACATGCTCTCTTCCGCATATATCAGCCAAAGTATTGGCAATAACCGCGGCGGACTGAACGGTATTCAGGACTACAAGGCGTGGCCCCTTCAGTGTAAGCAGCCACTCGCATAGCTTCGTCTCGTCCATTTTTTCCGGCTTACGCTTTATAGGTACACGTTGCGTCTCCATCTTATTGAGGGCATCGCTGAATTCTCTTGGCAGCAAAGAAGGGATACTATTATCATCTTTGTTCCTTATTTTAAATTCTTCTAGTTCCCAGAATTTTTTCAGAGAGCCAGACGCAAGTATAAAATGGCAGCGCCACATCTCAGCATAATCATTGATCCACCGCCAAGCAAGCGGCCATAGGCTTGTTGGAAGCGCGGTGTGTGCCTCGTCAATAAAAACGGCGCTGTTGGGCAGCGCATGAAGTTTACGTAGCCCCGAAGGGGATGCCGCAGCCATTGTCTCAAAAAATTGGACCGCCGTGGTAACGATTATCGGGGAACGCCAAAGTGCGGAAAGCTGCCTGCTGTTTTCGTCTTCGTATTCAGCTTTATGATGAATCGCTGCAACGACGCGCTCCATATCGCTGTCACTTTCGTCCGGAAGCCGCAGGGCCTTTCTGTAAACATCAACAGATTGTTTGAGGATGTTAGTGAAAGGAAGGACAATGAATATCCGGCGCAGGTTCTTGGCATGCGCCGCGTTCAGCAGCGCCGCCATTATGGCTGTTGTTTTACCTGTTCCTACAGGACTGTCGCAATAATATAACCAATTCTTTGTGGAACCGCAGCGGCATTTTTCATACATTTCGCTCCTGGCGATGTTGCGTTTTGACATTTTCACAGAGTTATCGCTGCTGGCAAGTCCAGCGACATAGTTGTCAAGCGCGGCAAGCCTTTTTTCGGCTTGCAGGAGCGGCATCTCTTCTTCATGAAAATTGCGGTAGTGGATGGCAGTATCCGTATGATCCGCGTCGGCAAGGCACGAGAGCAATACCCTTGCTCCTACGGGATATTTAAGCTGCCCACCGGAGCTTATTTTCTCTATCGCGGCCAGCTTCGATCCAAAAGATTCACAGTGCCTGGCAAGATAAGTCTCCAAATTCTGAGAGCTGTCCCGTTGAACAGTCTCATCATTGTCGCGGAAACGCAGATCGCCGCAGGGTGAATTTATTCTCATCTTTTCATCAGCAATATTTGGTAGTCCAATATGGTGGGAATAAATCAGCAAAGCACTCAAAAGTGCCCTATTGCGCATCATATAGGCGACACCTGCGTCGCAGTGGTTTATCGGCAGGTTTCTAGCTTTTTTATCTCCGCGCAGCACACTCTGATTTTCGTCGCCCAGCTTGCCAAGGTCATGAAACGAAGCGGCGATAAGAAGGCAGCGTTTAAGGAAATCATATAAAGGTTGGATTCTTTTATCTACCGTTATTGATGACAGCTCCGAATCACAGAAGCGCACAACATTGCCGGCATGTCTAAAATAGCCCTGAGCGGGAATACCAAGCTCAGGGCGCGCACTGTGTGCGAGATATTTTTCTACAGGGCCATCAGGTCCACACATGAGACCCTATCCTTAAGTTCGTCGGGCAATGACGTGACAAGTTCATAGTCCTTCAGGCTGTCTGACGGCTTGTCTATATCCCCCAGACGCTTGGGCATCAGAGCGTCGATCAGATCAAAGTCCGAGCAGGAGCCAAGCGGATTCCTATGTTCACAGAACCACGCCTGACGTATCTCGACAAACGGACGGATCGCCGAACGGTTATGCGTATATGCGTAGGGGATAAGAGCCTTCATCAGTTCGATATCCATCTTAGTGCAGCCTGACTTATGCGCATAATTCGGGTTGATAAAAAATGGCATCACATAAAGACCATGAGTAACTATCTTGTAGGCCATCGGCGCCATTCCCTGATTTTTCCCTTCTTGTACCCCGGCTTTGTTCGTGTTCGTCTGGGCTTCGGTGGATACGGGAGAAATTGATACTCCCATCCCGAACTGGACGACTCCCGTCTTTATGCTGGCTTTATCCATCGCGTCTTCAAGGAATGTATTGCCAAATATTCTCCCGTCCCAGTATCGCCCGACGAACGTACCCTCTTTTATCTCTTTGGTTATCAGCTTACGGTCGCGTCCGCGTGATTCAAGTATCATAAAGTTTTCACTGTTAAGATGCATATTTTCGCTGATATGCTGCCAAACAGGACCATCCTTGTCTTCCACGAGGTCGCGCAGTTTCCTCTTAAAAGATACAGGCGAAATCTCTCCGCGGCCATCATATCTGACACGCGGAGCCCCGTCCGAATCAGGGTCTCCGTTAGGATTCGAATTGATCACTTCAAGAACAAGCAGCCCGGTACCTCTATTAAGAAATTCATTAGCCATTTTGCTTTCCTCCCTCGTCATTTTCATTTTCTCCTGTGGTTTTGCCGGAAACTCCAGCCATGTATCCCAGATAAAGTTCAGATTTTTCTATCGGCCCCAGAGATTCCGGCAGAGACGATTCTGCCAGCGCGAACGAAATAACTGAGAACTGCTTCAGCATCCACCTGCTGAGTCCCATGTCTTCTCCCATATCCGTCCTAGCCCATGTGAGGTAGGGCCTAATTCTAGCCCCAAGGATCCCAATCGTCTGCCGTGTTCTGGTTTCGGCGGCAGAGAGCATCGAATTTCCCACAAGCTGGACCGGCGCGTTGACAATGTTCTTTTTTCTGTCCTCTTCCGAAGTCCGTACATACTTGCAGTAGTGATACTGCAGGCTGTCCGCAAGCGCAAGAAGCGTTCCGAGTTTGAAAACTGGACTATTCATATAATCCTCCTTTTTACAGCCAAGCTTGTACAAAAGCAGGGCAAGGATGGCTGGATTTACAATTTTATCTTCCTCTTTATCACCTATGACCTGCTTCCCTCTGCGGCTGCACTCTCCGCAGAGGGCAAGCAGAGGTGCGGAATTGGAAATAAAGATCGTGAGAAGATTCATAGCGAAAGCACGATCTTCTTTCAACAGCAGTTCAAGACCATCCATGGATTTTATCTTTTTTGAGAGACTATTTCCACTACCATCCATCCGCCAGACTTTATTCGCGAAAGTATAGAGCTCTCTAGGAAAAATACTGCGCCTTTCCGTTTCCATGATCTCGCCCTTCGCAGCTCCCCAGCGTTTGATCCGCCTAAGATTATCTGGCAGGTTGCGGCAGCCTTCGCTCCATTCATGGGCGCATTGATAGAGATAATCCACTGTAAAATTCGTATAATACGATACCTTTGTGCGTGCTTTATCCATCTTTTTCAATGCGAAAATCTTTATTTCGATTGTTGAAAGCCGCCTCGATATTCCGGAAAGCGCCGCGATAACCTGACCTGCAAGGGCTGTAAAGTCGGCTTTGTCTTCCGCCTCTGCGCCATTTGTAAGAAGTCCGGCCATGGGAATATCTCCAAGGTTAAAGATATCTTCCATATCATCACTGCAGCCACTTTCGATATCACCTGTCAGCATTACCGGGTATGCGAAGAGTAATTCCTTTTCTCCCATTAGTTTCCACGTTTTACCTCTGAACTGCTCCTGCGCAAGCGTCTCAAGCGCCAGCTTGGCACTTCTGCGGCTTACGTCGCCTACGGGGAAGGATTCATAATCAGCGACACCGTAACGAAACTGGCAGGGCGCCTCCTTAACCATCGAACGGAGAATCACGTCGCCGAGGGGGCCGACGCGAACACTTGGCATCTTCGCGTCGCAGCCGCTGAGCGGGTTGCCGTAGGCATCCTCACCGTCAGTCTCATCGCCGCCGCCTCGCGTTTCGTTAGCTCTGAGCAGTGCACTGTTGATCCATTTTACAGTATCACCATGCGCCACAGATTTATAATTGTCGTCATAATCTTTGATATCAAGAAATACCGTAACACCGGCACCCGACTGCACAAAGAAGCGGCAATACCGCTCCCAAGACTCATATGAATCGATGAGCGAAGAAAAATATTCAAAACAGCCGTCAAAAAATTGTTCCGGTGATATTTTCTCCAGCCGTTCGCAGAGAGTTCGGTAATTTGGGTTGTCATTACCAAGCGCGGCCGCTTTTATCTTCTCTCCTAAATTGGAGGCCATATTCTTGATACACCTCTCGATTTTATTAAGAGCCTTCGCGCGATTGACGGCGGCATCCGGGGCGTCCTCTTGAGCTGCGCGCAGCAAGTAATCCGCAAAATTTCCCCGGTCAAAGCTCTTCTTCAAGGAATTACTGATGAACCGGGCTCGTTTCTTGTCATCAAGCCCGCCCGCCGCTTCGGCAGCCGATCGGTCATAAATCGCCAGGTAACCTTGTTCAAAATCTACTTTTGACATATGCAGGTACGGTGGAAAGTTAAAGCCAGGGAATGAAAAACCGTTTGATTCTTCGTACTTGCGCAATACAGCCGCATGCTCCGGCGGTATCAGGCTGACACCGTCGACAAAGGGCTCGACAGCCGAAACACACACTTTAAAGACATCTCCCTTAGGGAGAGGTTTCAGATTCTTATCCCACTCCTGGGCGAATATTCTTTTCAAAGAGGAGGCATTTGCCGCCGGTATAACTTCATTCAGCATTGCAGGATGCCTCCTCTTGGGGATAGAACATTACGCCTTCGCGTACCTCTACATTTTGTGCAAAGGCAAAGCGCGGTTTTGAGTCATAGCCGTCCGGAAAAACGCTCATTAACAGGCTGGGGATCACTAAGTTGATTTCTTTGCATGGAGAGGTCGTCTCGCGTAATGGGCCAAAATATGTAGGTGTGAATTCTTTCCATCCTAAACATGGCGTATGAAAAAACTGGCCACGCTTAAGGCGGCGCTCAAAAATCGCCTTATAAGCATGTCCAGGAGAGGTCGTATTCGCGTCCCAGCGCCGCGCACCATCTGTCATCTTCTCTCTGTTCTGCCGGAGCGGCCGAACTGACGCGTGAAGCTTATAACATACATCGACCAGTATGGAAGCCAGAAGCTGATAATTATTATCCCCGCTGATGCTGCCAGAATGCCGCAGCGGCCCGCCATAATTAGTGATGTAATTTTCAAACCTGATTGGCGAACATATTTCCACTTTCTGCGGTATAATCGTCACAGCAGGCCCCCAATTTACCGCGGAAAAAATTCCGCATACAGCAGAAGCCGTAGGTACGGGATAAGACCCGGGACTATCGCCCATAGACGGATCGGAAAAAAGAGCATGGCGGCCGGCAATTTCACAAGAAACCATATACTGTTTTAACATGATGAAGTCCTCCTTTCTTTTAAGTGAATCATTCACAGAGGAAGAAAGCGGAAAACTGGAGTGATATATAGACAATGACTTTCCTCTGTGTGAGTTCAGTATATAATACACAATACACATTGTCAATTGATACAATTCATACATTACAAATAAAAATCATAGGACGATACTATAAATATATCCAAACATAAAGCATAGGACAACTCACTTTTATACATAAGCTATGGGCCTTGAAAGGTTTCCCTTCCAAGACCCATTCCTGTGACAATACCAACTCACTATATTCCATATAAAAAACATAGATTTCAATCCACGCGAGCTTAAATTCGCGACGTACAAAACACACAACGCTGACGCGTGGCGATTTTATTGACCTGATATTTTGGTGACCTATCCCCCCGCCGCCCTTGTCAGGCGGTCTTTTAGGGCGCGGCCGATGCCGTTTTCTTCGGGGAGTTCGGCGTAGATGATCTGCGCGCCGCTCTTTTCGAGGGTGCGCAGCGCGCGGAAGAGCTCCTTCGCGTATTCGGCGTCGTCCTTGAAGATTATCTTTATACGCGGCGCGCCGTTGGGTATTTTCGTGCCGAGCCAGGCCCAGTTTTCGGCCTCTACCGGTATCGCGTGCGGGGCCGTCAGCCTCAGCGGTATCGACGGCGCGTAGTGGCGGTACCTTGTACCGGGGGAACGCCGGATAATCTTCTGGTCCTGGGGCAGCAGAACCTCCATATTAAGAGCCGCCTCGACAGCCTCTTTCGGCAGGCCTCCGGGGCGCAGCAGCACGGGGTGCTCTCCCGTCATATCAATGACCGTCGACTCAAGGCCAAGGCGTGTGTCGCCGCCGTCGATGACGAGGGGAATGATATCCCCTATCTCCTGCCGCACCGTCGCGGCATCGGTCGGGCTGGGGCGGCCGCTGATATTGGCGCTCGGGGCGGCGATCGGCAGGCCGGATTTTTCTATCAGCGCAAGCGCCACGGCGGTATCAGGCATACGCACCGCCGCCGTCGGAAGGCCGCCGCGCGTGCGCGCGGGGACGATCTCTTTCGCCGGCAGCACTATCGAAAGCGGCCCCGGCCAGAATTTCTCCATCAGCAGGCGCGCGCGCCAGTTTATTTCGACAAGCCTTTCCGTCATCGCGATCGAGGAGACGTGAAGAATCAGCGGGTTGTCCGAGGGGCGGCCCTTCGTTTCATATATCCTCTTCACCGCCTCCGCGTCAAGCGCGTTCGCGCCGAGGCCGTATACGGTCTCCGTCGGGAAGGCGACGAGCCCACCCGCCCTTATTATCTCCGCCCCCCGCTCCGTCAGCTCCCGCTGTTCGGGAGAGAGCGAGGCCATTCTCGCCGCCGCGCGCTCCGCGGTCGAAGCGCGCTCCGGCATGGATTCGGAGGCAGAGATTTCTTCACTGTGCCCCAGATCATTCATTGAGATAGGCGCCCTCCATAAAGTTTTCCATAAAATTGCGGCGGAAGGCCGGGAAGCGGCCCTCGATTATCGCCTGCCGCGCGTCGTTCACCAGATTCACAAGGAAATAAAGGTTGTGCCAGCTGCAAAGACGCGCCGCCAAAATCTCTCCCGCCGTGTAAAGGTGGCGTAGATAGGCACGTGTAAAATTGCGGCAGACATAGCAGCCGCAGTTTGGGTCCACCGGCGTATAGTCGCGCGCGAAGGCGAGATTCTTGATATTCATCTTGCCAAAGCTCGTCAGCAGCTGCCCGTTGCGTCCGTTGCGCGTGGGCAGCACGCAGTCGAACATGTCGATCCCGCGCGCGATGCCCTCCACGAGGTTCGTCGGAAAACCGACGCCCATAAGATAACGCGGCTTGTCCTGCGGCATATGCGGCGAAAGCGCGTCAAGTACGCGGTACATCTCCGCGTGGCTCTCGCCGACGGAGAGGCCGCCGATACCGTAGCCGGGAAAGCCGATCTCTTCCAGCCGTTCGATACACTCAATGCGCTGGCTCTCGTAGAGCGCCCCCTGGACGATGCCGAAGAGCGCCTGGTCCGGGCGGCTGTGATATTCGCGGCAGCGCCCCGCCCAGCGTATCGTGCGTTCCATCGCCTCGCGCGAATATTCGGGCGTCGTCGGCAAAGAGACGCATTCGTCAAAGGCCATCGCGATATCGCTGCCGAGTTTCTGCTGTATCGCCATCGAATCCTCGGGACGCATAAAGTGGCGGCTGCCGTCGATATGCGAACGGAACTTGACGCCGTCCTCTTTTATCTTATTTATATTAGCGAGCGAAAAGACCTGAAAACCGCCGCTGTCCGTCAGGATCGGGTGATTCCAGCCCATAAAGCGGTGCAGCCCGCCCGCCTCTTCGACGATATCCTCTCCGGGACGCATATGGAGATGATAGGTATTGCCGAGGATTATCTGCGCGCCCAGCCCCTCCAGCTCGGGCGGCGTCATCGCCTTGACGGTGGCCTGCGTCCCCACCGGCATAAAGACCGGCGTCTTTATCACTCCGTGCGGCGTTGTAAACTCCCCGGCGCGCGCGCCGGTCTCCGGACACTGTGCCGTCAGCTTATATTCAAACATCTTATCTACCTGCCCCATCCGAATATTCTTTCGCCGTTCTCCTTAACCGCCTGAGCAAACTCCTCAAGCGGAAGCCCCATGAGCATCGAAAGATACTCGTAGACCGAACGTACATGCCACGGCTCGTTCTGCCTGCCGCGGAAGCCCTGCGG
>OHQM01001242.1_pt1 | contig 11064 bp, 8 predicted proteins | sample 1577941 | NCBI WGS metagenome assembly OHQM01 (sample SAMEA3879604, study PRJEB24766) | human gut metagenome | biome: human-associated habitat; feature: feces | place: USA | collected 1985/1987
ATGAATCCATTCAAGATAGGAACTGGTGCTACTTCTACATCTTGATCATCTTCCAATACACTTAAATCTTTTACTCTAGCTTCTACAGGGTTAACGATATAACCCGTGATTTTTTCTAGATCTTCTTTTGAAACTTGACCATCAAATACCAACAATGTTCCTGAATGAATACGAACTGTCTGTTTATTATTCAATAACATCAAACACTGCATAGCGCTATCAGCTCTTTGATCATATTGCCCTGGTAAATATTCATAGGCAAGATATTTTTTACCCTCAAGGTCGATAGAATCGTATACAACATCTGTTACCACTTCACTGCAGACATTCTTTTTCAAAAGTTGAATATCATTTTCATCTGCGTTAAAGATGTCATAAATATTATATAAAGAGACTTTAAAATCATCAGAAAGTGATAGAGACTGTCTTAATTCAGTGCCTAATGACTCGCTTTCAACTTGGAATTGTTCTTTTTTCTGAACAAAAATACGTGTATCCATTTTTTTCTCCTTTATTCTACAATAGATTGTGCCAAAACATTTTCAGCTTGTTCTTTTTTGAAATCTTCGATTGTTTTTTGAACGGCTTCGTCAGCTAATCCAATCATCTGACAAGCTAAAATAGCTGCATTTCTTGCGCCAGCTTTTCCAATTGCAACTGTAGCAACTGGAACGCCCTGAGGCATCTGTACCGTTGACAACAATGAATCCATACCGCCTAACGCACTAGTCTGCATTGGAATTCCAATTACAGGAAGTGGTGTCGAACTAGCAATTACACCAGCTAGATGAGCCGCTCCTCCAGCTGCAGCAATAATAACCTTGATTCCACGATTTTTTGCTTCAGAACTTAATTTAATTACTTCATTCGGTGTACGATGCGCACTCAACACGCGTACTTCATAACCAATTTTGAAATCATCCAGTTGTTTCATACAACCTTCCATTGCGGGTAAATCACTTCTTGAACCCATTACTACCAACACTTTAGTTTCCATTTTTATCCTCCCTTTGCATTAAAAAAAGCGCACCTATCAAGGGCACGCTTAAAACAGCCTGTGTTCTTTCAATTTTGTAAATCTTCTTAAGACCATAAGTAAGACCTCCAAAAACAGCAACAGAATTCCTTCTGCACATTTATTCTACATGAATCATTTTAACTTTACAACAGGCATTTTTATTTCTGATTCATAAAATGCAGATCTTAATTCATCAAGAGAAATAACAAGCGTTTTATACCCGGAATTCATTGAATTTATTTATAAACCATACTAGTATATATGCACATAGACGACCTGGCCCTACATAAGTAGGCCAACAGAAAACGAGCAGCTGTCATTGCTCTTTTTTTCGACTATATTGTTTTCATGCCCGATACCTTTTAAAAATAATACGGTTATTTATTTAATTCTTTAAGCATCATCCAAATAAGTATTAATCCAAGTATCGTTTCGAGAGTCATAGACGCCCCGACACCAATATAAACGTTCTGCCATGAAAAATTCATGGAATAGAAGTTGGTTTTGCATGCCTAAACCCCCTTCAATTTCTACTATAGCTACCAATTGTGACAAAAGTCTGACGGCAAATACAAAATATCCACTCTGTTAGGAAATGAATTTATGTTATGAATCATCCTTGTTAATTTAAAATATAAACATACAAAGGAGAAACATATGAAAAGATTATTAAGTTGTCAAGCAAGTGAAATTCTTGCGATGAATGGCAAAGAACTAAAACAAGCAATTCTTGCCAGTGAAGGTAGAACAGTATTGACAGAAATGACCGTATTTAATGGATGCCTTTTAGGAAATATCACAAACGCCGAAGTAGCATCTGCTTTTGGATCTGACATGATCTTATTAAATGGATTGGATTGTTTTGATCCTGTGATCCCTGGCTTACCAGAAACCGACGAACCAATTAAATTATTACGAGAACTTTGTGGTAGACCAGTCGGAGCCAATCTAGAGCCAGTAGATGATTCTATCTCTTTAATGTCTGAAAAAATTGAAATCGTCCCAGGAAGAAAGGCAACAGCCAAAACATTTAAGGCAGCCGAAGAATTAGGTCTTCAGTTTATTTGTCTTACAGGAAATCCTGGAACTGGAGTTACAAACAAGATGATCGCAAAAGCTATCAAAGAATGTAAAGAAAACTTTAGTGGATTGATCATCGCTGGAAAAATGCATGCAGCTGGTGTAGATGAGCCTGTTGTAGATATTCCAACAATCAAAGAATTTATCGAAGCAGGTGCAGATGTTATTTTAATGCCGGCAGCCGGTACGGTTCCTGGTCTTCAAGAAAGCACGATCACAGAAGCCTGCAAGATCATAAAAGAAGCAGGATGCTTATCCCTTAGCGCAATAGGAACCAGCCAGGAAACTTCAGATACCGATACGATTCGTGAACTAGCCCTTTCTAGTAAACGTTCTGGAATCGATATCCAACATATCGGTGATGCAGGATGGGGAGGCATGGCATTCCCAGAAAATATCATGGCAATGTCTGTTGCGATCCGAGGAATTCGACATACATATTTCAAGATGGCTCAATCCGCAAAAAGATAGATCATTCTATCTTTTTTTATCTTCTTCAATTGTATTTAATATATGCTCAATCACACTATAGTCTTCGTAAGGTCCTATAATTTGTGATGCCGCTTCTTTCGCCTCTATGCTGCCTGTACTTGGTGTATACGAGTGTTTGAAGGAGGAAAGCATCATAATATCATTTCCCCCATCTCCATATACTGCCACTTCTTCTTTTGAAATGTTTAAAAAATCTGCCAACCAGCTAACAGCACTGGCTTTATTTACTCCATTTTTTGTAATTTCATAAATGCCATCACCACTCGGTGCATTGACCAGTTTATCATCATATTGTTTTAAAAAATCATCCAATCTTGATGTATCTGTATCATCCGAAAAATGATAATTAATCTTACATATATCTTTTTGAAGAATTTCTTCTTTACTTTGTAAACATTCAAAATTAACAATGATATTATTCAAAAACCTATCTAACCAAGAATCATTTGCTGCTTCTTTCCATACATTTTTACGATATCGCAACACAGACTCTTTATCAATTCTAGAGTACACTTTGTTCCAAGAAACATATTCTAGATTCAAATCTTCAAATACATCCATGATTTTGGATAAAACTTCTTTATCAATTGGTTCACAATGCAACAACTGTTTTTTTGGATCGAGTACAGCTGCCCCATTTAAACAAATATAATAACTGATATCTCCTGCTTTTTTTAAGTTGACCATTTTTATTCCTCGCCCTGTTGCAACAGTAAATATCTTTCCTGCATCGATGATTTTTTGAATACCTTTTTCTATCTTTTCATCACATTCATGGTGCTCATTCAATAATGTTCCATCAAGATCACTGGCAAATAAACGAATCATATACAACCTCTTTTCTTACTTGGTTAAAGTTTATCAGAAAATAAAATATGAATATAGTTAAAAAGAATCAGAAATTACTCTGATTCTTTTACATACCTGTTATTTCATGGAATATATGTTGAGCTGCGATAGCTCCATCATTGGTTGCGGTAACAACCTGGCGAAGATCTTTTTGAAGCACATCACCAGCAGCATAAATTCCTTTAACTTTAGTTTCCATGTTTTTATCCACTAAAACATATCCTCTTTCATCCAATACATCTAAACCTTCTAGACACTGGCTCATAGGATCCTGCCCTACATATGGGAAGATACCCTGACAGTTTAGTGTCATAGTTTCTTTTGTATCTACGTTTTCCAACAAAATACCAGAAACCTTTCCATTTTCGCTTAGAATTTCTTTAGGAATATGTTTCTTGATGATATGAATTTTTTCGTTTGCCTCAATTTGTTCCTGAATCTGTTTTTCAGCTCTAAACACATCACGACGAATGACTATCGTTACGCTCTTAGCAAATGTGGTTAGATATAGGGATTCTTCCAAAGCTGAATTTCCGCCACCAATCACAACAACATCTTTATCTTTAAAGAAAGCTCCATCACATACAGCACAGAATGAAACACCACGGCCGATGTTCTCCTTTTCCCCTGGAATATTTAATAAGCGTTCTTTCGTTCCAGTAGCTACAATAACAGCTTTTGCTTCTACAACCGTGCCATCGCTCAAATACACTTTCTTATCGGCATCAACTTTTTCGACATCTCCATATTCATACATGGCTCCAAAACTTGTTGCTTGTTCCAGCATTGACATCGCAAGATCTGTTCCAGCTAGTGTTTTAACACCAGGGTAATTCGAAATCTGATGTGTTTTTACCAGTTTTCCTCCAGGTGCTCCACTTTCCAGGATCATTGTCTTTAAACCTGCTCTTGATGCATATAATGCTGCAGTCAAACCTGCTGGTCCAGCTCCAATTACTACCAAATCGACTTGTCGCTCCATGATTGTTCCTCCTTGACTATTTCTTTTAACTCACTTAGATCTTTGATGATACGACATGGCTTGGCTTCTTCAAGCTTTTCAATTTGTTTAGCATCGTTACTGAAACCAATTGAATACGCCGCCATATCTTTTGCCGCCATGACATCTGCTGCATTATCACCTACATAAATCGTATTGTCATGTCCAGTATGCAACAAAACTGTCGCTTCAATCAAGCCAGATGCACTTGGCTTTGGCTTTGGTAAATCTTCTTTGCCCATGATCACTTCAAAATAAGGATATAACGCTGAAGTTTTCAGCCCCTTTTCAACCATGGCATGTCTTTTATTGGATACGACCGCAATTTTATATCCTTGATCATGCAGCCACTTTACCGTTTCTTTGGCATGATCTATTGGTTTTAAAAGTTTATCATGCAGTTGTCTATTAATTGTTTGATACCTTTCAATAATTCTGTCGACATCTTTTTCTTCAAAGTATTTTGAAAATGTTGTCTCTAACGTAGGCCCAAAGAAAGAATAAAGCTCTTCTTTTGATAAAACATAATCGGGCTTTTCCTCTTTGAATACCTGTGTGAATGTTTCAAAAACTAATTCTCTAGAATCAATCAATGTTCCATCTAAATCAAAAAGTACGACCGGTTTTTGATATAAATGGAAAACTTTATGGAATATACCTGATAAACCTAAGATTCCAATAACGATCATGATCAAAGAAACAAGCTGTGCCACGCGAATTGGGCCAAGCATCAATGAATCGGTACGTAATCCTTCAATAAAGAAACGCACCACGCCATACCAAACCAAATACATAAATGCGCAATCACCATGACGTTTATAAAACTTTTTACGAAATATGAAATAGATGAATAAGAATCCAATCAAGTTTCCTATACTTTCATAAAGAAATGTAGGTTCATGGTAAGCCCCGTTGATATACATCTGATTTTTGATAAAAGATGGAAAATGATCAAAAAAGCTCTCTGGAACGATACGACCGAAAGCTTCCTGGTTCATAAAATTTCCCCATCGGCCAAATACCTGGCCAACCATTACACTCGGCATGATCGCATCCGCCATTCTTAAGCAGCTGACATTTCGTTTTTTAAAGAAATAGATGCTGTAAAGAAGACCGGCAATCAATCCTCCATGAATAGCCAAACCACCATTCCATATCGCAATGATCTCATTCAAATGCGTTGAATAATATCCCCATTCAAAGATCACATAATAAACTCTTGCCCCTAAAATCGCAATGATAAATGTTGGAATAATGTAATCTTCTAACATTTCTTTGGCATAACCCCATTTCTTGACTGTTTTTTGAGCAATCATGTAGCCAATGAAAGCCCCCGTCAAAATCAAGACAGCATACCAGGTAATCTTTAAAGTACCAAAAGAGACAAAGATCTTAGAATTTTCAAAAAAATGCATATTACTCTGTCTCCTCTTTATTCATTGCAATCTGCGTTAATACTCTTTCTTCAAATTCCTTTGCGGAATCCAACCCTTCTTTCAACAACAAGAAGTTTGTAACAGCGGATTCAATGATCGTAGACATTGGACGTCCAGAGCTGACAGGAATACGAATACGCATGATCTTAACGCCTAATATTTCTGCATACTCTTTTTCTTCAATTCCGACACGGTCATAATCATGATTGCTGTCATAAGGTTCTAAATCAATCTGCAGTTCAATTTCTGTTCTTCTAGCATAAGAACCTACTCCAAACATACGACCCACATTAATGATCCCAACCCCTCTTAGTTCCATAAAACCTTCTAAAAGAGGCGCTGTTTTACCAATCAACATATTATGCATCGCATAACAATCGACACGATCATCCGCAACCAGCTGATGGCCACGTTTGATCAATTCTAAAGCAATTTCGCTTTTACCCATCCCCGATTTACCTGTAATCAAAACACCAACACCATGCACTCGTACAAGTTCTCCATGTAAGATTACAGATTCCGCAAGACATTCATCTAAATAGTTTGTCACCGAAACAACAACAGCTGTTGTCTTTTGAGGTGATTTAAAGATTGGGAAATTCTTTCTTTGTGCAATTTCCTTTAGTACTTTCGGACAATCATATCCATGTGCAACAATGATACATGGCGTGTTTTCACTTGTTAAAAACTCAAATGATCGTCTTTGGGATATTTCATCCATTACTTCATCAATATATCCCATTTCTTTTTCACCTAGAATAACAAGGCGTTTAGTTTGTGAGTCCGGAAAATATCCAGCAAGTTCAAGTCCAGGACGATTGGTATCCGGTAATGTAATAGGGCGATCTAATGATTCTGCATCTCCACATACAATCTCCCACATGAACTTTTGTGCTAAGTGTTTTACACATACTTTATTCATTGACTCACTTCCTTTCCAATAATGGCTTTAAATACTGTCCTGTATAACTTTCTTCGCATGCTGCCACCTGTTCTGGAGTACCTTGGCAAACAATCGTTCCACCATCATTTCCTCCTTCAGGTCCCATATCAATAATATAATCGGCACACTTGATAACATCAAGATTATGTTCTATGACAATCACAGTATCTCCATGATCAACTAGTCTTTGAAGCACTTCAATCAGTTTCTTAACATCATCTGAATGCAGTCCTGTCGTTGGCTCATCAAGGACAAAGACCGTTTTTCCAGTCGCCTTTTTCTGCAGCTCGCTGGCTAATTTGACACGTTGTGCTTCTCCACCCGAAAGTGTTGTCGCACTCTGTCCTAATTTTATATACGATAGCCCCACATCATTTAGTGTTTGCAGTTTATGCTTGATCTTAGATACATTCGAGAAAAATTCCAATGCCTCTTCTACGGTCATATCTAAGACATCCGCAATATTTTTTCCTTTATATTCCACTTGCAACGTCTGCTCATTGTATCGTTTTCCCTGACATTGATCACAAGGAACATAAACATCTGGCAAGAAATGCATGGATATTCTTAAAATACCATCTCCCTGACAGGCTTCACATCGTCCGCCTTTTACATTAAAGGAGAAACGTCCTTTATCATATCCTAATAACTTTGCTTCTTTGGTCTGGGCAAATAAATCACGGATATCATCAAAGACACCTGTATATGTTGCTGGATTGGAACGAGGTGTCCTACCAATTGGATCCTGACCAATTTCAACGATCTTATCTATGTTTTCCAACCCTTTAATTTCTTTGCATCTTCCTAACGAGTGCTGGATTCCATGTGTTAATACTTCAGTAACCAAAGACGATTTCCCAGATCCAGAAACTCCTGTTACAACATTAAATGCGCCAAGCTTAAATGTTGCATTCACATTTTTAAGATTGTTTTGTGTTGCCTTTACAACTTTTATTGTCTTTTTATTTCCTTTACGACGTGTCTTAGGTACTTCGATTCTCTTTCGACCACTTAAATAAGCTCCTGTGATCGAATTTTCATTCTTCATAACTTCTTCCGGCGTTCCTGCTGCAACGACATTTCCTCCGTGAACACCTGCACCTGGGCCAATATCCACAATATAGTCACTGGCACGCATTGTATCTTCATCATGTTCAACAACTATCAAAGTATTTCCCAAATCACGCATTTCCTTCAAGGCGTCAATTAATCTGTCATTATCTCTTTGATGAAGACCGATACTTGGTTCGTCCAAGACATACATAACACCCGTTAAACGCGAACCAATCTGTGTGGCTAAACGAATACGCTGTGCTTCTCCTCCTGAGAGTGTAGAAGCCAAACGATCTAAAGTTAGATATCCTAACCCTACATGGTTTAAGAAAGAAAGACGATTGCGAATTTCTTTGGTTACTAAATCAGCTATTTTGGCCTGTGTTGGTGTTAACTGTAAATTATCCATGAATTCAAGTGCCTCTTTAACACTCATGCACGTCCATTCATAAATATTTTTACCAGCCACCTGTACGCTTAATGCCTGTTCATTTAATCTGGCTCCATGACATACTGGACATGGTGAATCCGCTAAAAAAGACCCATACCATTCCCTAGACATAGAAGATGTTGTCTCCATATAACGTCTTTCGATCAATGTACAAACTCCTTCAATATATTCAAGTTTTGTGGAAGTATTTCCACTTCTTGATTCAAGTTTATAGGCAATTGGTACATCGGATCCATATAGAAGATAATTTAACTTCTTCTTTGGAATGTCTTTCATAGGCATATCCATATCGATATCATAATACTTGATCAATGAATGAATTCTTTGCCATTCTAGGTTTTCCGTATTAACGATATTCTTATAAAAATGAATTCCTCCCTGACTGATAGATTTATTCCAGTCTGGAATCAATAGATCTAAATCTACTTTCTGCGTAAATCCTAATCCTTTACATTCAGGGCAAGAACCAAAAGGAGCATTAAATGAAAACAGTTTTGGTTCTAATTTAGGTACAGAAAATCCACAGATCTTGCAGGCATAATTGCTGGAAAAAAGGATTTCCTCTTCTTTTGTCAACAAGATTGCCAATCCATCACTTAATTTCAAGGCAGTTTCTAAAGAATCATGAAAACGAGAGCGATTATCCCCTTTTACGATCCTATCCACTACAACATCAATAGAATGCTTTTTGTTCTTTTCTAATTGGTTCACTTCTTCAAGATAAACGATTTCTCCATCCAAGCGAATGCGCACATAACCTTCTTTGATCAATTTTTCAATCAAATCTTTATGTGTTCCCTTTTTACCTGAAATCACCGGGCTTAAGATCGTGCATCGTGTTCCTTCAGGAAGTTCCATGATCTTATCAATCATTTCTTTGATCGTAGATCCCGTGATCGGCTCATGGTGATGTGGGCAATATGGTACTCCGATCCTTGCATACATCAAACGCAAATAATCATAAATTTCCGTAACAGTTCCAACTGTTGAACGAGGATTGTTCGATGTTGTCTTCTGATCAATTGCTATTGCTGGTGATAATCCATCCATCTGATCCACATCTGGTTTTTCACTGTTTCCTAAAAACTGTCTTGCATAGGCTGACAATGATTCCATATATCGGCGCTGTCCTTCAGCATATATCGTATCAAAAGCTAAAGAAGTCTTTCCACTTCCGGAAACTCCGGTCATAATGACCAATTTATCTTTTGGTATCTGTAAATCAATATTTTTAAGGTTATTTTCGCGAGCTCCTTTTATAGTTATATATTTTTCTTCCATAAAGCCTCCTTCAAACCCTTGATATTATATCATACTTAGTCCGATATATTATGACTTTGGTTACGTTTTTAGTCCATTGTGGACTAAAAAGAAAAAGTAAGTGTTTCCACTTACCCTTTACTCCCCTCAACCAATGACTTCGATACATTTTCATAATATTGAGCTTTTTCTTCATTCCCTTTATTTTTATATTGCACACTTAATAAATAGGCATTTGTTACCCTTTGCATAACTGGTTGTTTATCAAAATCTTTCTCAAGTTCCTTAATATGATTTGATTTTTTTAAGATCATGATATCGTACATCATATTAGCGTATTTCAACATTTTTTCATCATCAAGTTTTTCGATTTCTTTAATGATCTGATCGCATTTTTCTTGATTTTCATCATATACATAATATCCAAAAGCTTTATCTAAAATATCTATTTTGGCATTCTTATCTTTTGCCATAGGGATTAATTTATCAAATGTCGCATCAATTTCTTCTTTACGATCCTGCATGATCAATGCGTTCAAACGAACATATTCTCGATTATACTCTGGAAAAATCGATTTGGTATAAAAAGAATCAATCTTTTTATATAACGTATCAAATTCATTATTCTGTAAAAGATACATGAATTGTTTTTGTTTGGAATTACGTAAAAACTGTAGGACGAACGATATCAGTACCGCTACAAAAACGATAATACCTATCAAAACTAATATATTTCTCATAACAAACCCCTTTTCGCAAACATATTATCATAAAAGATTTAATTGTACAAAGCTATCGTTGTTTATATTTAAGGGCATCCTAAATGGATGCCCTTGTTCTTATTTAAATGCTCTTTTAAATCTTTCAAACGGTGAATCGGATTGTCCGCTCTTTAACTGTTCATACAATTCACGCTCTTTGCGAGAAAGTTTCTTTGGAATTTCAACAGCTACTTCAACATATTCATCTCCTTGACCGGAACGAGATTTAACACCTTTTCCTTTCAATCTGAATTTTGTATTTGGCTGTGTTCCTTCTGGAATTTTCAAATCAACATCTCCATATACCGTAGGTACTTGAACTGTACATCCTATCGTCGCATCAATTGCACTGATTGGAACTTTAATATGAATATCGTTGTTTTCACGTTTAAATGTTGGATGTGGATTTACGATAATTTCGATATATAAATCGCCGTTTGGTCCACCATTTGTTCCTCTTTCACCTTTTTGCGCAATACGAATCTGCTGTCCAGTTTGAATGCCTGCAGGAATCTTGATATCCAGTTTAACTCGTTTATGTTCATATCCTTTTCCATGACATACATGACAAGAACGAGATACTTTCTTACCTGTTCCATGACAATCAGGACAAACAGACTGTTGTTGGATCACACCAAAAGGTGTTCGCTGCTGGCTCATGACATAACCAGAACCATGACATGTAGGACATGTCTGAACATCGCTTGGACTTTCTGCTCCA
>OHQM01001246.1_pt1 | contig 11036 bp, 9 predicted proteins | sample 1577941 | NCBI WGS metagenome assembly OHQM01 (sample SAMEA3879604, study PRJEB24766) | human gut metagenome | biome: human-associated habitat; feature: feces | place: USA | collected 1985/1987
TATTGCGCGCGGCGCGAGAGTTTTGCGGAGCGTCATAAGGCTTTGCAGCGGTACCTGCTCGCCGTTGGTATTCCGTACGAAGATCCCGCCGATCCTGTCCATGTTGTTTCTGTAGTTCCATTCCGACTGGACCATGACGCGGTTGACCTGTGTGCCGATGTTGATGTCGTTGATGTAAGCGGAGCCAAAGTAGGTCTGCAGGGTGGAGAAGATGGTGCCAATCTGCACGTTCATCAGTTCCGCCTTTTCACGGTCGATGTCGAGATAAAGATGCGGAGTGTCCGCTGTGTATGAGCTGAAGGCATAGAGGAACTCGGGGGTTTGGTTGAGTTCCACGAGCAGCGCTTTCATGACCTTGGCGAGATGTTCAGGGTTATTTTCCATGGTCGACTGGAGCCTCATGTCAAGCCCGGAGGCCATGCCCAGCCCCATGATCGCCGGAGGCGTGAATACGTTGGTGCTTGCCTGCGGGTATTTCGCCGCGATCTGCCTGACCTGCGCCACTATCGACGTAAGCTGCAGTTCTTTTGACTTGCGTTCGTTCCACGGGTTAAGGGGAAGGATTATGGAGGCGACGTTTTCGCCGTTGCCACCCATGATATTGATGCCTTCGATGTTCATGACGTCCCGGACGCCCTTGATCTTGCCGATCTCGGTCGCCATCGGGCGCACGACGGCCTGTGTGCGTGGCAGTGTCGCTCCCTCTGGGAGCTGGACGGCGGCGAAGATGACGCCCTGGTCTTCATCGGGGATGAACGAGGTGGGTGTCGTCACGGAGACGAGCCAGCAGGCCCCTATTACCGCTCCGAGCAGGACGATCGTGACGATCATGCGTCGCGCGAGCCAGGTTGCTCCCCTGACGTATCCGCGCGTGGTCTTCGCGAGGGTAGTGTTGAACCACTTCAGCAACCCGCGTTCGGCGGGCTTGACCTCGCGCAGCATGTGAGCGCACATAGCCGGCGAAAGCGTGAGCGCGACGATGAGCGAAAATACGACAGAGAAGGAGATGGTCACGGCAAACTGCTTGTATATCTGTCCCGTGATGCCGCCCATGAATCCTACCGGTACGAAGATGGCGAGGAATACGAGCGTCGTCGCCGTCATCGGTGCCGTGACGTCCTTCATCGCTAGGATGGTGGCGGCTTCAGGAGAGCATTTGTCCCTGTCCATGATGAACGTTACTCGTTCGACGACGACGATGGCGTTGTCGACGACCGTTCCGATTACGAGCACCAGTCCGAACAGCGAAAGAATGTTGATGCTATATCCCATCGCCGCCAGCCCCGCGAAGGTCGCAAGCAGGGAGATCGGAATCGCCGCGACAGGAACTAACGTGACGCGCCAGTCCTGAAGAAATAGATAACAGACCAGCACGACGAGCAGGAATGTGATAATAAGAGTGGTCAGTATCTCTTTGATCGTTGCCTTGACGTATGTCGTCGAGTCGTAGTTTATAAGAAGCTTCATGTCCTTCGGCATAGACTGCGAAAGCTGTTCCATCGTTTTTTTTGCGGCGGACATGACGTCAAGAGCATTTGAACCGGCTGCCTGCGAGAGCGATATCATTGCCGCGGGCGCGCCGTTGACGCTCGCGTGGGTGTTGTATGTCTCTGAGCCGAGCTCTATGCGCGCGATGTCACGTAGTTTGACGAGGCCGCCCTGTTCGGTGGTACGGACGATGATATTGTCAAATTCTTTGATGCTGGAAAGGCGTCCCCGTGTCTGCAGCGAATAGACGATGGGGCTGTCGAGATCGCTGCCCGGCGTTGCGCCGATCGAACCTATCGAAGCCTGCTTGTTCTGGCTCTGGATTGCCGCCGCGACGTCACTGATCGACAGGCCAAGCGAGGCAACGCGCGCCGGGTCGAGCCAGATACGGATGCTGTACTTTGAACCGAAGACTTGAACGTCTCCCATGCCGGGAACGCGCTTCATCGTGTTTCTGATGTTGCCGTATGCGTAATTCATCAGTGCAAGCTCGTCATAGGTCCCGTTCGGAGACAGCAACGCCAGGAACCCGAGTGTATCGGAGAAGGACGTTTCCACGGTGATTCCCTCCGCCGTGACCTCCGAAGGTAGCTGCGGCGTAACCTGTGAGACACGGTTCTGTACGCGGACGAGCGCCATATCGGGGTCGGTGCCGGTGGCGAAGGTGATAGTGAGCTTATATTGCCCGTTATTGCTGGATGTCGAGTTCATGTATATCATGCCTTCGACGCCGTTGACCATCTCTTCAAGCGGAGCTCCGACTGTGTTTGCGAGGGTACTGGCGTCAGCGCCGCGGTAAGTCGTTGATACCTGTATCTGAGGCGGTGTGACGTTGGGGTACTGCGCGACCGGTAGCGAGAAAGCTGCGATTACGCCGGCAAGGGCCATCAGGATGCTGATGACCATTGCGAAGCGCGGGCGGTCTATAAAAAATTTCGCGAACATTGGCTAATTTTCCTCTTTCGCAGCGCCGCTGTCGCCCGAGGTCACGATTTCCGCTCCAGAGGTAGCGTCAAGCGCGCTGTTGGAATCGTAGACATTGGCCGACGCTGAGGTGTCTATTCTGACCTTGACGCCGGGGCGGATGTTCTGCAGTCCTGCGACCACCACATTCTGTCCGTCTTTCAGTCCGCTCGTGACCTCTCGCAGCGAACCCATCTCACGTCCGAGTTTGACCCTGACGATATGAGCTGTGTTGTCGGCCTCCACCACGTACACGTAATCGCCCTCTTCATCCGCCATGACGGCCGTCTGAGGAATGACGTTGACGATATGGCTCTTGACCGGCTGAGTAAATACGCGCACCATCTCTCCGGGGATGAGCATGCCGCCGTCGTTTGTGAAGCGCAGACGCATCATGACCGTTCCCGTCATCTGATCCACGGCGTTGTCCTCAAAGTCGCGCTGTCCGGGGACGTCGAGCTCGGTACCGTTGCTGAGTATCAGCTTTGTTTTATATACGGAGCCCTCTTTCTTAAAGAGTTCGAGCTGGTCGAGATAATCTCTGTCCGGCAGCGAATAGGAGACGCGCACGGGGTTCATCTGGACGATTGTGGCCAGCGCGCCGCTCGCGGGGGTCACATAGTTGCCCTTGGTAAGATTGGCGATGCCGATCTTACCGGTTATCGGGGAGGTTATACGCGTATAGCCGAGATTTATCTCCGCGAGGCGAAGGTTGGCCTTTGCCTGAGATACGGCCGCGCGTCCCTGCAGCACGTTGCTCTCAGCCGTATCGCGCTCCGCTGCCGAAACGGCGCGGGTCTCCGCCGCCTGAACGCGAGCGTAATACTTCTCTGCGGCGTCAAGGTTGGCGTTGGCCTGTTCCAACTCCGCCTTACGCAGCGCTACGGTGGCCTGGTACTGGGCGGGGTCTATCTGGAAGAGCAGCTGTCCCGCCTTCACGATGGAACCCTCTTTGAAACATACCTTCGCTATCTCACCAGAAATCTGCGGTTTTACCTGAACGGACTGGATCGCTTCGACGCGGCCCACATACTCGGAGGGCTGCGTTGAGGCATCGGCCTTCTCTACCGGCTTTACGATGACGAGCGGTTCTGCAGACTGTGCCTGTGTTGCCTGCGGCCGTTCCATGCCTTATAGCCGTAAAAGGCCGCCGCGATCACTACAATGATGACCGCTATTTTGATCCAGCCTGATTTTTGTTTGCTGTTCAACTCAATATTCCTCTTTTCTTCTGAGTTTTGCATTTTCTATATGCACCTTCTCTTTCTTAAAAATCCTTTCGATTAGTGCCAACCTGAAAGACAGGGCTATATTATAGCGATTCTATTATTATTTTGCGCTTAATTCTTTCGTAAAGGCGTCGAATAATATATCGGTATATTGCGGAAATTCTTCCGGCAGCATACCCGAAAGCTGCATCACGCAGAGCCCGTGGAAGATGGAGCTGATTAACACCGCCACCGCCGTCGGCGAAATATTCTCCCGGAACCGGCCCTCCTCCTGACCCTTGGAGATGAACTTTTCCACCATGAGCCTTTCACGCTCGATCGATTCCTTTATGATTTGCCGTACGCTTTGCTGGATATCTTCGGGCCACTCGTCCCTCTTCGTCATGATCTTGTGGATTTTTTTATTGCGGTCGTCTTTCAACAGAAGGATCAGGGAATCCTTATAATATTTCCGCAGTTTTCCTACAGAATCGGGAGTGTTGAAGAGGTTTTTCACCTTGTCTTCCCCATGTTTGCATATCTCTTTCATAAGCTGCAGCAACAGATCGTTCTTGTTTTTGAAATGCCAGTAAAGCGCACCCTTGGTCAGCCCTACGTTCGCCGCAATCTCAGTAAGGGAAGCGTTTGAGAAACTCTTTTCGCTGAAAATGTCGAGCGCAGACTCCAAAATCTTTGCCTTGGTCTCAAGCGCCGCCGCCTTTGTTCTTCGCATCCTTTCACCTCCTGTTTATATGGATGACAAGCGAGAGAATTATACATACCGACAGGGAGGTATGTCAATAGCGAGAGCGTTAATTTTAAATAGTGAAAAAATAACTTTAATAGAGACTGAAATGCATATATCTATTGTAATAATAAATATAAAACGGCCCGGATTGTTTCATGCCGGCCCGTTTGAAATGTTATCCTTACTGTTGTTTACCGTTATGCTCCGGAAGATACCACCATGTTCGGCAGCCATGTCGACAGCGCGGGAAAAGCTATAATCAATATCAGCACGATGGTCATCGCGGCGAGGAAGAAGAATATATAGCGGAAGGAGTCTTCGTAAGCAATATCCGCAACCTTGCAGGCCGTCATAAGGTCCACTCCAAGCGGCGGCGTGTTGGCGCCAATTGCCATATTCAGGCAGACCATCACGCCGAGGTGTATCGGATCAACACCTATCTGCGTCATGATCGGCATAAAAATGGGGATCACGATGAGGATTATTGCCGTTGTCTCCATAAATGTGCCCAGCACCAGCAGCATGAGGTTGAAGAAGATCAGCACCATCCAGTAATTGTCTGAAACGCTGAGAATGGCAGCCGCTATCTTTTGCGGGATGTCCTGCGAGGTAAGTATCCAGCCGAAGAGGCTTGCTGCGGATATGATGAAGAGCACAACGGCGCTCGTCTTTGCAACCTCCAGGCATATCTCAAAAAATCGCCGCCATGACAGCTTATGGTAGACATATTTTGAAAGTATCAGCGCGTAGAAGGCGGCTACGCCGCCGGCTTCCGTCGCGGTGAATATCCCCTGCAGGATACCGACGATTATTATCGCCGGTGTGACCATTGGCAGGAAGGCGCCTTTAAAGGCCTCCCACTTTTCGCGCGCGTCCGCCTTTGGCAGGCGGGGATAATTTTCCTTGGAGGCGAAATAATATGATATCGCCATCAATGAGCCACCGGCCATGATACCGGGAATGAAACCGGCGATGAAGAGCTTTCCGATCGAAGTTCCCATCGTAACGCCGAGGATGACCATGACGATACTTGGGGGGATTATCGTGGCCAGTGCGCCGCCGCAGCCGAGCAGCGAAGCGCTGAAAGCGGGACGGTATTTCTGTTCCTTCATGGCCGGCAGCATTATCGAGCCGATCGCTGCGACGTCCGCCACGCCGGAGCCTGATATTGCGCCGAAGAACATACAAGAGACGACCATTACCATCGCCATGCCGCCGCGGATGTGTCCGACCATACTGGAGGCGAAACGCATGATGCGTGGTGTGATATCTCCCTCCGCCATCAGCGCGCCGGCGAGCAAAAAGAGCGGAATCGCAAGCAGTGTGAAGGAATCCGCCCCTACCACCATGCGCTGAGCGATTACCAACACCGGCAGCGTTGATTCAAAAAGCAGATAAAGAGTCCCTGAAATAGCGATCGAATATGATATGGGCACGGCAATAAGGATGCCGATAATAAGTACCGAGACGAGGATAAACATCTTTTACCCCTCCCTGCCGAAGAGCCGGACTATATTGCGCAGGACAACGATCATCATCAGCAAGCAGCCGATAGGAAAGGCCATGTAGAGTATCCCCGCGGGGATCTGCAGCGTCGTTGTCGTCATGCTCCAGGTCCTCTGTACAAGGCGCACACCGCCGATTATGCCGCAGGCGAGAAAGAGCAGTATGGCAAGATTGCCCAGAAACAGGAGGATTTTTTTTATCATGGGAGACCCTACCCTATCCATAGCTACGTTGATCTCCATGTGCTCGCCGCCCACCAACGCCACTGCCGCGCCGATAAATGTCATCCACACCAGCAGTGTTTGGCAGACCTCCGCGCCCCAGGCGATCGACTGGTGGAAGATATAGCGCGAGACGACCTCCACGAGCACCACTGTGAAGACGACGATCACCGACAATATAAGTAAAAGCTCAAGAGGGCGGTACGCCCTCTTGAGAAAATCATTATTCTTTTGAGACATAGGCCTATTTCCCGTATTCACGCACCATATCCATCAGCTCTTTGCCGAAGGTGCTCTCGTAGCTTTTCCATACCGGCTGTACCGCCTTCTGGAAAGCTGGCTTATCGACATCGTTGATCTCCATGCCCTTTGCCTTGAGCTTGCCGAGGAACTCGTTCTCTTCCTTTATAGTCTCCTTGCGCTGTGCGACGCACCATTTCTGCGCGAGCTTCTTGACGGTTTCCTTATCCTTCGCGGACAGCTTGTTCCAGACGTCGCTGTTTACGCACAGCACCGCCGACCCCCAGATATGGCCCGATTTTGAAAGATATTTCTGTACTTCGTTGAAGGCGTTGGAGTAGATTATCGCGTAGGGGTTCTCCTGTCCATCCACGACCCCCTGCTGCAGCGCTGAATAGAGCTCTCCAAAGTTTATCGCCATCGGAGCGGCGCCGAGAAGCTTAAAGGTGTCGAGGCGCATCTTGTCTGGGGTGACGCGGATCTTGAGTCCCTTGAGGTCTTCAGGTTTCACGATGGGTTTTTTATTGTTCGTTATGTGTCGGAAGCCATTTTCCCACCAAGCAAGGCCAACGATTCCTTTCTGGCCTAGGAGATCGAATAGGTATTTACCGAGCTTGCCGTCGAATGCCTTATAGGCGGCCTCGTGTGTCGGCCAGGCGTATGGAAGAGCCTCGATGCCAAACTTCGGGTCGATCGACTGGAAAGATCCACCGCCTATAAGTCCGCCGTCTACCGTACCGAATGTGAGTCCCTCCACCATGTCCTTCTCATTGCCGAGCTGTCCGCTTGGGTAGAGCTGGATAACGACACGTCCATCAGTCTCCTTCTTCACTTCGTTTGCAAACCCTGTAAGGTTCCTATGCCAGGAGTGATCGGTATTAAGGACATGACCGATCTTGATCGTAGTCGAAGCAAATCCTGATGAGGTAAACAGAGCCGTTGCCATTAGAGCGATAGATAATACCAGAGCCAATTTCTTTACCATTTTTAAAAGTTCCTCCAGTACAAAAATAATTTATCTATGCAATGATAGTACTATAGAAAAAAGTGTCAATAACCAATTAAATAAATTTTGTTCAGCTGCAAGAAATTTCATCGGTAAAAGATCGGATATATTTGAAAAAATAAGAAATAAAAATATCTTAAATAAAGAGTAGCAAAACTATACAATCATTTTGCCACCACTGCGAAAAATATGAGCGGCACGCCACCGCAGTTTTTCAGTGCGTGGGACATTCCCTTTTTTGTTGTAAAGATATCTCCTGCGTGGGCGGGACATTCGCCGCCGTCATAAATGTAAAGACCCTCTCCCGATACGACCGCGTAGACCTCTTCGTCGTCCTCATGGCGGTGCAGCCCGATGCTGGCACCAGGTGCGAGCTCGATTCGGGAGGCGAACGTCAGTGGACCACAGGAGGAAATAAGCGGAGAGGCGAATATCCTCGCCTCTCCGCTTCCTCCACGCAAATTCGCGGTTATTTCAGGTTTTTCATCCTGTCTTATCAGAGCCATGTTACTCCTCGGCGCTCATGCTCTTGAGCATTTCGTCGAGTTCGACATAGCTTGTCTTGCCGTTGCCGAGCAGGGGGATCGTCTCCATGTGGATTAGCTTCTTGGGTATCGCGATCTCCGCCATGCCGAGGTCGGAAAGTTTCTGACGCAGGTCGTCGCGCTTCATGTCGGTCATTGTCGTCACCGCCGTCAGCGTCTCGCGGTTCGCGCCGTGCATCATCGTGACGGCGTGCTGCTCCTCGGGCCATATCTCATAGATCGCCTCTTCGACGGCGGCGAGCGAGATCATCTCTCCGCCGATCTTAGCGAAGCGCTTTGCACGCCCGAGGATTGTCACGTACCCTTCGTCGTCGATGTGAACGATGTCGCCGGTGTCATACCAGCCATCCTTGGGCGGTTCCAGAACGCCGGGGTTTGAGATTCTCAAATAACCGAGCATGATATTGTCGCCCTTCAGCCAGAGGCGGCCTCCGTCATGTACTCCGTCGACAGGTTCGAGGCGGTACTGCAGCCCTGCGACGATCGTCCCGACGGTGCCGGTCTTATGATGCGCGTAGTAATTGTTCGCGACGACCGGCGAGGCCTCTGTGACGCCATAGCCCTCGGTGATCCTGACGTTGAAGCGCTCGAACCAGGTCTGCTGGGTCGAAGCTCTGAGCTTTTCCCCGCCCTGTACGAGAAGGCGCATCGTCGCGAAGTCATAGTTGTCGCTCGCGGCCTTCGCGTAGCCGGCGAGGAAGGTATCCGTGGCGAAGAGCAGCGTTATGCGCTCGTCGTAACAGATGGCGGCGATCGTCTTATAGTGCAGCGGCGACGGATAGAGATAGACGAAGAAGCCCAGCGATACGGGCATGAATACGCCGCAGAGCCCGAAGGAGTGGAAGATCGGCATCGCGTTGAGGACGCGGTCCGAACGGTAGAAGTCGACGCGCGTGAACATCTGCGCGTGGTTTGTGTTGAGGTTTTTATAGCTGAGGACCACGCCCTTGGGCGCTCCCTCTGAGCCGGAGGTGAAGAGGACCACCGCCGGTTTTTCCTCCGCCTCGGGGCTTACGAGGTTTGATCGCAGGAAGAAGGTGCGCAGCGCGGCGGAGAGTTTTTTGCCGGTCGTGATCAGCTGTGCCGCGTCTTCGAGCCAGAATATGCGGATACCGGCCTCCTCTATCGCCTGTGAGAGCGCCTCTAATTTTCCGAGTTCGATAAACCTGCGCGACGAAACGACCGTCCTGATGCTGGCGGTACGGCAGCAGTTGACAAGTGAGCGGGGCCCGAGGGAGAAGTTCAGCATAGCCGGCACCTTGCCGATTTTTTGCAGCGCGTACATCGAAATGACGCCGCCGAGCGAGGTCGGCAGCAGTACGCCGATATTGTCGCCCTCAAGGTTCTGCCGGCGCAGCGCCTCCTCTATCAGGAGGATGCGCGTAATAAAGCCGTTGTAGGTGACGGGCTTGGCTCCGGCGTCGCTGAATATCCGCACGTTGCCGCCGAATTCCCGGCGAGCGTCGAGCAGGATGTCCCAGAAGGGCTTCCGCTTCCGGCGTGCCGCGAGTGATGCCTCGTCCATGATGCGCTCCAGCGCCCGTCCGGCGGCGGCGTTACGCTTGGACCCCGTCAGTCCCTCGGGGATATTGAGATTCTGAACGGGAAAAACGGTTATCGTCACCTCGGAGAAGAAGCGTACCCCGCGTTTGTGCTGGATGCGTGAGAAGGGCGTACGCTCCGTTCCCTTGATATGTATCGGCAGGATCTTTGCCTTGGTGTGGTCGGCGATCATCGCGACCCCCTGTGAAACCTTCATCGGGTTGCCGATGGTGGTGGGCTGCAGTTCGGGAAAGATGACGCAGCGTCCGCCGTTTTTCAACAGGTTAAGGAAATATTTGAGCGAGAGCGGAGCGTCCGCGTCCAGTATATGAGTGTCGGCTATCGGCAGAAATAGCCCCGCGAAGCGTTTTTTCGTCAAACGCCGCTCAATGGCGAACGGGACCTTCTCCGGCAAAAAAGCGGCAAGAATCAGCGGATCGATGAACGAAACGTAATTTGGCGCGATGAGAACGCCCTCACCAGCATTTTCCCAGTTCTCCCAGCCCTTTACCTTTACCCGGAAGAAAAGGCGCAGTATAAGTTTTACAATGAGTCGACGCAAAGAGACCCCTCCGATGGCTCCGCAAAAATAGTGGAAGCGCAAGTCTGGTATGATATACAGATTATATCATGATACGACTGGATTCCGTGGTTTTTATTTTACTTTATAAAGAATTAGGATACAATAAATATATCATAGATATATACATAAATGAAAGAAAGGGTGGTAATGATGGAGAAGAAAGATAAGGTTTTTCTTATCGGTGCCGGAGACCACGCAAAAGTAGTGCTCTCGACGCTCGAAGCCTGCGGCGTGGAGTGCGCGGGTATCTACGACGATAACCCGGAGCTGTGGGGAAGGACGCTCTGGTGTCTTCCCATCATAGGCCCGGTGTCGGAGATGCCCGACACGCCGGATACGATGGCCGTCATCGCGATCGGCTCGAATGTGGTCCGCCGCAGGATACGCGAACGGTTCAGGGAGGCCTGCTGGCCGGTATTCGTTCATCCGATGGGGATCGTCCACAGCTCGGTACGTCTGGGAGAGGGGACGGTTGTCTTCGCCGGATGTATCATCGAATCCGACGCAGTGATCGGCAAACAGAGCATCATCAACTCCGGCTGCTTTATCGGCCATGACAGCAGGATCGGCGACTTCTGTCACATGGCGCCGAAGAGCGCCATTGCGGACAGCGTCACGCTGGGCAACGGCGTATTCCTGGGGCTGGGTTCCATGGTGCGTCCCTACACGACGATACTTGACGACGTGACGGTCGGCATGGGCAGCTCCGTCGTAAAAAAGCTCGGGCCGGGCGGCACCTATGTCGGTACGCCGGCAAAAAGGATCATGACGCCGGTCATTGATAAAGATTGAGGTTTATGTATATCTGAAATATTCGCCTCGCAGCGGGAATAGATTTGCATAAATGATCGGCTGGGAGGCTGTGTCCTATCTTGGGTCGGCCTCCCAGCCGTTTTGTGCGTATATTAAATATTTTCTTTGCCGGACCTGTCAAGTGACCGTCGGCACGCATCCAGCATGTCGGCGATTATCTCGCGGTCGGCGCC
>OHQM01001248.1_pt1 | contig 11030 bp, 6 predicted proteins | sample 1577941 | NCBI WGS metagenome assembly OHQM01 (sample SAMEA3879604, study PRJEB24766) | human gut metagenome | biome: human-associated habitat; feature: feces | place: USA | collected 1985/1987
TGTAGATCGGGCGTTTCCAGTCGAAGTTGGCCAGCATGTCGAGGATCATGAGCTGCGTCTTGTCGATCGAGTTCTTCCGCAGGTTGATGTAGACCGTGTCGACCATCTGGGCGCGGTCTTTCTCGGCGACGATGCCCGAGGCGATGGCGTTCTCCTTGTTCACCGGCAGTGCGATGCGTTTGGTCGGGATGTAGTCGGTCATCGTCCCGTCCGAGAGCTTGATCTTGCTGCGCGGGTCTTCGCTGCGCACGAATTCGATCACGTCCTTGATGTCCACCGCGCGGTCGAAGCGGTTGTCCACCGGCACCCAGTCGTTGGTGAAGGTGTACTTGCTCTTGGGCAGTGAGAAAGGTACGCCCGGGGCATCGTTGGCCTTGGTTTTCATCTCGTCGATGTACCATTCGCCGCCCAGGTAGGAGGTGTTCATGATACGCACGTCGGGGCGTACGCCGTAGATCTCCTGGTTGTTCCAGAGCGGGAACGTATCGTTGTCGCCGTAGTTGAGGATGATCGAGTTGGGCAGCGTCGACATCAGGTAGTTCCAGCCGATGTCGCGGGCCATCGTGCGGTGCGAACGGTCGTGGTCGTCCCAGTTCTGCGCCGCGAGGATCGTCGGCACGCCCATGCAGACTACCGTCGCCGCCACGGCGGCCGTGACGTTGTTGCGCCTGGTGAGCCATGCGACCAGGTCGCGGATGGCCAGTACGCCGAACCCGATCCATATGCAGAATGCGTAGAACGACCCTGCGTAGACGTAGTCGCGTTCACGCGGTTCGCCCGGCGAAGTGTTGAAATAGAAAACCAGCGCGATACCCGTCATGATGAAGAGCCACATGACGATCGAGAAATTCCGCTGGTCGCGGTTGAGCTGGTAGATCAGTCCGATCAGTCCCAGCAGGAAGGGCAGGAAATAGTAGGTGTTGCGGCCCTTGTTTTCGGCGATTTCGCGCGGCAGGTCGTCCTGCGGCCCGAGGTATTTCTCGTCGATCCACTTGATGCCCGACAGCCAGTTGCCGTCGGTGATCGTCACGCGGGTCGGCTGTATGTCGCTCTGGCGCCCTACGAAATTCCACAGGAAATAGCGCCAGTACATGTACGATAGCTGGTAGTTGAAGAAATAGTTGAGGTTCTCGAGGAACGTCGGCTCGACGATCGTGCGCGGTTCGTACCCGTCGTCGTATACCTTCTTGGTGCCGAAGTCGAGCACTTCGCCCTGCATGGGGCGTCCCTGCGAGTCGCGGACGATTTCGCCCTTTTCGTCGCGCATGATCTCGGTTTTGGTGCGGTAGGCGGCCCATTGCTTGTACTCCTTCTCTCCTTTGCGCGCATCCCACATGCGGGGGAAGAAGTGGATGAATTCCGGGGCGTGGGTATATCCCGTGATGACCGATGCGGGCTTGTACTTGCCGTCCTCGTCGAGGTAGTAGAAATGCTTTTCCTTGTACCCTTCGGGCGGGGCCGAGTAGTAAGCGCCGAACAGCAGCGGACGGTCGCCGTACTGGTCGCGGTTGAGCACCGACATCAGTGCGTGGGGGTTGTTGGGGTTGTTGCTGTTCATCGGCGGGTTGGCGGCGGCACGGATCGTCACCGAAGCGTAGGACGAGAACCCGATGAGGATCATGGTCGTCGAGAGCAGGACGATGTTCCACACGACCTTGCCTTTGCGGTGTGTGTACCACGAAGCCCAGCCCATGCCGCCGATCAGCGCCAGTGCGAAGAGCACCATGCCCGAGTTGACGGGCAGCCCCAGCGTGTTGACGAAGAAAAGGTCGAGCATCGCCCCGACGTAGACCGTGTAGGGGATGATGATGTTGTTGACGAAGATCAGGATGGCGCCCGCGATCAGCGTGGCGTAGACGATGCCCTTGAAGGTCACCTTCTCCGTCGTGCGGAAATAGTAGATGAACACCAGCGCCGGGATGGTCAGCAGGTTGAGGATGTGCACGCCGATCGAGAGGCCCATCAGGTAGGCGATCAGCACGATCCAGCGCGAGGAGTGGGGTTCGTCGGCCTGCTCCTCCCATTTGAGCATCAGCCACACGACCAGCGCCGTGAACATCGACGAGAGGGCGTAGACCTCACCCTCGATGGCCGAGAACCAGAACGTATCGGTGAAGGTGTAGGCCAGGGCACCCACGATGCCTGCACCCAGGATGGCCCACACGTTGGCTCGGGTGAGCTGGCTGCCGTCGCGGGTCACGAGGCGCCGCGCCAGGTGTGTGATCGTCCAGAACAGGAACAGGATGCAGAATGCGCTGGCGATGGAGTTCATGGCGTTTACGGCCACTCCCACGTAGTCGGGATTGCCAAAGGCGAACAGGGTCGCCAGCCGGGCCAGCATCATGAACAGCGGTGCACCGGGAGGGTGCCCGACTTCGAGTTTGTAGGAAGTTGCAATGAATTCCGAGCAGTCCCAGAGGCTCGAAACCGGTTCCATCGTCATCAGGTATACCAGTGCGGCGATGGCAAAGACCGCCCAGCCGACGATGTTGTTCCAGCGTTTGAAGGATGTCATATTTTTTCGGTATGTTTCGCTTTATGTCCTGCAAAAGTAATCATTTAACGGCGAAATCCAATCAATATTACCTGCCGAAGGCGGAAAGTTGCTATTTTTACGTCTTGAAACAGAATGTTTTCAAACTGTTTTTGTATATTTGTTTGATGTGTCCGTGCGTCGGCTGTTGAAAATTGTAGAAACCCTTAAAATTCCGATAGAATGAAACGTTTCCTGCTTCTACTCGCTGCGGCGGGCCTTGCATGGGCTTGCGGTAAGGACGGGGCTGAAAACCCCGCTCCCAAACCCGCGGAAAATATTGAGATACCGGCTTCTGTGACCCCGCCCGTTTTCGACGAGCAGGGCGGCAATATGTCGCTGACGTTTACGGCGCGTGCGAGCGTCGATGCGACGCGGGCATCCAACTGGTGTTCCGTTGCGCCCGAGTCGGGTGCTGCCGGCGCCGTTACGCTCACGGTCACGACGTTGCCCAATGATACACCCGATGAACGGAACGCGACGATCTTCCTCAAAGCAGGCACGACCACGAAGACGCTGTCCGTAACACAGAAGCAGCAGGACGCCCTGACCGTCACCTCATCGAAGTTCGAGGTGGGGGCCGGCACCGGCGAGATCGTGGTCGAATTGAAGGCGAATATCGATTTCGACTATAAAATCGGTGAGGAGTGTGCCGAATGGGTTTCGTATGTCGGTACCCGCGCCCTGAAAACCTCGCGGCTCGTATTCCGCGTCGCAGACGTAGCCGAGCCGCTGGCCGCTGTGCAGGTCTATGACCTCCTTGCAGCGCAGTTCAGAGAACAGACAGGCCATGTTCCATACCCCCTCGCCTGAGCATATGCGCCGGGCGGGGCGGAAAATGCCTCCGGGCCCTCACTGGGCGAAGATATTCTTCTTTATCTGCGCTATGGCGTTTTTCTCCAGGCGGGAGACCTGGGCCTGGGAGATGTGGATCTCGTCCGCGACCTCCATCTGGGTCTTGCCGTCGTAATAGCGCAGGGCGAGGATGCGCTTTTCGCGCTCGCCCAGGGCGGAGATGGCGTCGGAGAGGGCCAGGCGTTCGAGCCAGCTCTCGTCCGTGTCCCGGTCGTCGCGGATCTGGTCCATGACGCAGACGCTCTCGCCCGCGTCGGAATACACGGGCTCGAAGAGAGAGACAGGGTCCGAGATGGCGTCCAGGGAGAAGACCACCTCCTCCCTCCGGATGCCGAGGGTGGAGGCTATCTCCTCCGTCGTGGGCTCGCGGCCCGTCTCGGCGGTGAGCTTTTCGCGGGCCTGGAGCACGCGGTAGGCCGTGTCACGCATGGAGCGCGAGACGCGCACGGAGCTGTTGTCCCGCAGGTAGCGGCGGATCTCGCCCGCTATCATCGGCACGCCGTAGGTGGAAAAACGCACGTTCTGGCTGACGTCGAAGTTGTCTATGGCCTTTATTAGCCCGATGCAGCCGACCTGGAAGAGGTCGTCCACATTTTCGCCCCGGCCGGAGAACTTCTGGATGACCGAGAGCACAAGGCGCAGGTTCCCGCTTATGAGCTCCTCCCGCGCGGCCTTGTCTCCGGCCTTGGCCCTCTCCAGCAGCGCCTGCGCCTCCTCGTTTTTCAGTACCGGGAGCCTGGAGGTGTTCACGCCGCAGATCTCGACCTTGCCCTGCAATAAAAAAACCCCTTTTCAGGAAAGTACAGCTAGTCTTTCCCGGAAGGGGCTTTTTGATTCAGCGCCTTGTCAGTTCAGGCCGGATGAGGTATAATCCGGGCATGGAAAATGATCGCAGGGAGGGCTCGGTATGAAGAAAATAGCGGCGCTATGCCTGGCTGCGGCGCTCTGCCTTGCGCCTGCATACGCGGCATCCGGCTTTTCAGATGTGCCGGAGGGCAGGTGGTACAGCGATGAGATCGCGGCGATGTCCGCCGCGGGCTATATAGACGGCTATGAGGACGGCACGTTCCGCCCTGAGGGAGAGGTGAGCGTGCCGGAGTTTGTGACCATCACCGCGCGCTGCCTGGGCCTGCCCACGGGCGCGCAGGACGGGCGCTGGGCGGGCGTGCAGCTCGAATACGCGCTCGAAAACGGCTGGCTCGACGCGCGGGAGCAGGCGGAGGGCGCCGTTTCCCGTCAGCTTGCGGCGAAGATCCTTGTCTGCGCCCTGGGCCTCGCTCCGGACGGCGAGGCGCCCTTCACGGACGCAGGGGACATCCTCGCGCCCTACGCCGGCTACGTGGCCGCGGCCTGGGGTGCGGAGCTCATGGAGGGTTTTGAGGACGGCAGTTTCCGCCCCGAAAAGGCGCTCAGCCGCGCCGAGGCCGCCGTGCTCATCTCCCGCGCCGTCCGAAGCTGCGGGCCGGAGCGGCTCACGGCCGCACCGGACGGCACGCCCTTTGGCGGGAGCGTGGAGCTTGCGGGCTATGACAACCCCAACTTCCGCCTGATGCTCAGCGCCGGGCGCGCCACGGTGGTCATAGACAAGGCAGAGCTCTGGACGGACTACGCCGACCCCGGATCCCCGGACCCCGCCGAGGCCGCCGAGGGCCGTCGCCGCCAGGAGGTGCTGGAGGCCATGGGCAGGGAGCGCGAGATACCCGCGCCCGCTGTTGTGAGCGAGGTCTATGAGCTGCCCTGCACGAGCTGGTTTCCCGGCTCGGACGCCAACGCGCTCATCCGCACCGAGGACGGGGCCTGGTACTTCGTGGAGCTGAGCGGGCGCAATAACGGCTGCGTGCCGGAGCTCACGGAGCTCACGGCCCTGCGCGGCCTTGAAATCTCCTCCCTGCGCTGGTGCACGACCACACGGGAGGAGGACGGCGTCCTCGTCTGCGGGCGGGATTACCTTGTCGCCTCCCTGCCCGGCGGAGGAGAATTCGTCGCCTACGGCTATTAAATACGAGGAAAGGGAAAACGCCCCCGAGAGGGGGCGTTTTTGCTTTACAGGAAGAGCTCCGGCTCCTTGCGCTCAGAGCAGCTCTTTTTGAGGCCGGCCTTCGCGGCGGCGAGCATAACGGGGTTGAGGCTGCGGGCAAAATGGGGACAGACGGCGACGCAGCGCATGCAGGTGATGCACTTGTCCTTGTCGGTCTTCGTAGGGTCCGAGGCCGGGATGGCCCCGACAGGACACTCGGCGGCGCATTTGCCGCACTTGCCGCACTTTATCCGGCTGGCAGCCGGGTGCAGCGGCACGCCGTCGTATTTTCGGAATACGAGATTGCCGGGGACGATGGCCGTGGGCAGGCTGCCCGTGGAGGCGGCATAGTCCAGCCTCTCGCGGATGCGGCGGACGAACTCGTCCATTTTGAGGAAGTCCGCGGCGTCGGGGCGGCCTGCGCCGAACTCGGGCGCTATCGAGTGCCGAGCGATGAAGGCTGCGGCTGCCATGACCTTGAAGCCGCGCTCCTCGGCAAGGCCCCTCAGCTCCAGCAGCGCGTCCTCATAGGCGCGGTTGCCGTACACCGCGACGATGGCTGCGGGCGTGCCCTCAGCGCGCACGTGGGAGAGCCGCTCCGCCGTCGGGGACGGCACGCGCCCGCCGAAAACCGGCACGGCGATGACGACAAAATCCTCCGGCCCGAAGGCGAGCTCACACCCGGACGAGGTGACGTCCAGAAACTCCGCCGCATCGCACAGGCCGGAGGCTATGTGCACTGCTATCTTCTTCGTTCCGCCCGTGGGCGAGAAATAAAGTGCAGACGACTTTTTTATATTCATGCCGAAGACCTCCTTTTTTCCGATTTTACAATAGCCGCGCCGCCATTGCAATAGCATGAGGAATGTGGTAAAATCCATTAGTTAAACAAAGTTGGCCAAACATATTTTCAGAACGGAGGCAAGCCTTGAAAAAGACCCTTTCACTTGTCATCTGCTGCGCCCTGCTGCTCGGCCTGCTCTCGGGCTGCGGGGATATAAGCATACCCTTCATCGGCGGCGGGGAGGACCACGTGAAGCAGAACTCCCTGCCCGCGGCTGAGGTCTCCCTCAGCTCGGTGAACGCCGCTGAAAACGAGCTGCGCGCAGCCGTGCTATACGACGGCAGCGCCGGCACCGGCTACTGGGAGGACACCTGCTCCCGGCTCTGCCAGCCCTTGCTGCTCGGCCTCGAGGCCGAGGCCGTGGACGTCTCGGGCGAGTACAGCCTGGAGGACTACGACCTGCTCTACCCGGATGAGAGCATCATCGGCTCCGAAAAGGCCGAGAGCCTCAAGGATGAGATAACCGCCTTTGCCGAGGCGGGCGGCGGGGTTTTCCTCACGAACGGTTTCTACGACTTCTTCGACAAGGATCTCATCGGCGCCAAGAGCTTCCACGAGGTGGAGGACTACCCCTACCTTATGGACTACCCGGAGGTAGACGACGACCTCGCGGAGTTGCAGGAGATAACCCGCGACTTCTACACCCTCTACGAGGCCTACACCGACTTCCCCGAGCTTGAGGGCCTGGAGCGCGGCATGGCTCTGAAACCCTCCACCGCCGTCGCCCTGTGCACCCGCGTGGGCTACGCGCTCTCCACCATGAACATGTACGGCGAGGGCTACGTCTTTTTCGCCTCGGGCCTTCTGCCGAACCCATACTGCATCAGCGGCACCATGCTGGAGCAGCGGGACGACGGGCAGCGCTACCTCTCCGACACGGCCATGAGCGCCGCGCGCCTTCTGGAGAACGCCTTCGCTTCCTTCTACATGAAGCGCACCGTGGGCTATTCCGTCTGGCGCGTCTACGGCTCCTTCGGCAGCCCGGCCATGAGCTGGGAGCTGCACTTCGAGGAGCTCGGCGGCTTTGCCGACGGCTCCGGCGTAGCCTTCGCGGAGCTCTGCAAGGAGTACGGCCAGATCCCCTCCTACACCCTGGTTCGGAACAGCTACACCTGGTTTGAGAGGGTGGAGACCGTCTCCAGCCTGCTGGGGCAGGAGGGCGGCCAGCTCAGGTTTTCCATGGAGCTCAATGAGAACGCCTACTCCTCCGGTGCGCACGTCGCCGCCGGGGACAGGTGGCTCACGCTCATGAGCATGGACGAGGGCGGCAGCTATTTTGAGGACTACCCCGAGTTCGAGCTGCGCGCCTACCCGGACGTATATGACCTCGACGGGGACGGCAAGCCCGACATCGTCTGCGGCTCCTCCGACGGGCGGCTGTACTTCTACCGGGGCCTCGGCTACAAGTCCCGCCTGCTCACGGAGGAGGCCGCGCCCCTGACGGACTCCGAGGGGCGGCAGCTTTCCGTCTCCGGCTACTCCGCGCCCGTCGTCTGCGACTTCGACGGCGACGGCGAGGCGGACATCCTCTGCGGCGCGCAGGACGGCAAGGTCTATCTCTTCCGCGGCTTGGGCGAGCTCACTTTCGAGGCGGGCGTTGTGGTCGCGGACACGGGAATAGAAGGCCAGGTCTTCCCCGACTGGGGCGACCTCAACGGCGACGGCGTGGACGACCTCGTCTGCGGCTCGAACTCCGGCAAGCTCCTCGTGCTCTATGGTACGGAGAGCGGCCTGCCCGAGAGCGGCTTCACGGAGCTCAGTGTGTTCGGCGTGGACGGGGACTGGCTCTGCCCGCGCATATACGACATAAACGGCGACGGCATCCAGGATCTGCTGCTCGGCACCTTCGACGGCTACGTCGCGAAGCTGCTGAACCAGGGCGTCGGCGGCTTTGCCTCTGCGGGCTTCATAGAGCTCGACGAGATGAACTACAAGGGCAACTACAACGCCAAGTTCGGCAACAACTGCGTGCCGGTCGCCGCGGACATAAACGGCGACGGCATAGACGACCTTATCTGCGGCAGCCTTGAGTACGGCGCTTCCTACCCGATCGACAGCGAGTACTTCCCCTACAAGAGCGAGCTCATGGAGCAGATAAAATACTTCCGCGACAACTATATCTATGTCGGCGCGCATTTCTACACGACGGCCTACTCCTCCGCGGAGCGGGAGGCCTACGAGCTGCAGCGGCACCTTGAGTCCCTCAAGCTCTACGGGGTGGTCTCGGACAAGCTGGGCGCGAACCAGCACACCTGGTACACCAGCAGCCTCAGCCAGACGCAGACCTTCCTCTCGCTGTGGAAGGCGGGCTTCCTCTGGAATACGGGCTACGCCGCGCCCGGCGACCTCGACCCCTATCCCCAGGCCAGCGCGCGAAACGTAATAAGCCTGCCCTTCTTCCTCACGCAGGACGGGAAGTGGACCATCCTGCTGCAGAACTGCTGCACGATGCTCTATGGCTATGACGAGTGGACGGACATCTCCGCGCGCTACGGCATGCCCATGTGCGTCTACTACCACTGCGACTTCACCGCCCAGGACGACACCGAGGCGATAGCGAGCATAGAGCAGGTCCAGGCCTTCCGCGAGAAGTTCGGCTACAGCTTCGTCATGGAGAACCAGCTGGCCTCCGCCTGCGCCGCGGCGATAAACCTCTCGCTCGACATCGTGGGCAACAGCGAGGAAAACTTCGACATCGAGCTCGTGGGCTCCGGACAGTCGAACACTTTCCCGCTCTACTCCGGCAACTACCAGATAAGCACCGGAGTGCGCCTGAGCCTCGGCACGGCGCTGCAGGGCCGGGACATCCGCACGGACGCCGATGTCTGGCACAGGGACGGCAGCGACCTCTATATCGGCCTCAACCGCCCTGTGCGCGTATATGAGGCCGCCGAGGGCGCGGCTGAGGAGGCGGCCCACATCGAGCGCGTGAACCTGCCCGCCACCATCTCCACCCACGAGGGCGGGGCCTCGGTCAGCTTCCTATCGAACGGCTATATGGAGGTCGAAACCTCCGCACCCGCAACCACCCAGTCCTCGGGCTGGACGGCGAAGGAGCTTGAGGACGGCGGCACCCTCTTCTACAAATACGGCGCGGCGAGCGCGCTCATCATAAGCTACGGGGAGTGAGAGCATGAATTCAGCCATATGCCTGCTGGAGCGGGCGGCGGGGCTCTGGGGTGAGCGCTGCGCCCTGGCGGACGAGGCGGAGAGCCTCAGCTACGCCGAACTGAGGGCGCGCTCCCGCCGCGCGGCGAGCGGCCTGCTGCGCCGCAGCGGCGGCCGCGCGCCGGTCATGGTCTGGCTGCCGAAGAGCGCAGCCATGGTCGAGGGCTTCTGCGCCGCGCTCTACGCGGGCCGGCCCTATGTGCCGACGGACTCCGCCGCGCCCGTGGAGCGGCTGCGGAAGATAATCTCGAACCTCGGCCCCTCCGCCATAGTCACGAACGCGGAGCTGGCCGCGAAGCTCGGGGACCTCGACACCGGCGGCGCGCCCGTGCTGCTGCTTGAGGAGCTCGAACGCGAGCCGGAGGACGCCGCAGCCGTGGACGCCGCCGTCGCGGACGTCACGGATTCGGAGCCGGTGTATATAATGTACACCTCCGGCTCCACCGGCGAGCCCAAGGGCGTCACCATCCCGCACCGGGGCGTGCTGCTCTTCGCCCGCTGGGCGGAGGAGACCTTCGGCTGGGGCCCGGAGACGGTCATCGCGAACCAGGCCCCGCTCTACTTCGACGTCTCGGTCATGGACGTCTACGGCGCGATGCGCTGCGGGGGAAAGCTCATCCTGACGCCCGAGGTGCTCTTCCGCTTCCCGGTGAAGCTGCCGGAGTTCCTGCGGGAGAACGGGGTCACGAGCATCTACTGGGTGCCGACGGTGATGATAAACATTGCCAACTCCGGCGTACTGGAGAGCGTGGAGCTGCCGGAGCTCAGGAGCGTCGCCTTCGCGGGGGAGGTAATGCCAAATTTGCAGTTGAACATATGGCGGCGCGCGCTGCCGGGGCGCATCTTTGCGAACCTCTACGGCCCGACGGAGACGGACGTCTGCACGGCCTACGTTGTGGACCGGGAGTTTTCGGACACGGAGCCCCTGCCCATAGGGAAGCCCCTGCCGGACATGCGCGTGCTGCTCATAGGCGAGGACGGCCGGCCGGTGCCGCGCGGCGAGACGGGCGAGATCTGCGTCGCGGGCTCGGGCGTGAACATAGGCTACTGGAACCAGCCGGAGCTCACTGAGCGGGCCTTCTACGTGAACCCCGAGGGCCTGCCCTACGCGCCGAGGTACTACCGCACGGGCGACCTCGGCTGGTACAACGAGCGTGGCGAGCTGATGTTTGCAGGGCGGCGCGACGGGCAGATAAAGCTGCGCGGCAACCGCATAGAGCTGGGCGAGATCGAAAACGCGGCGCGCATGGTGGAAGGCACTGAGAACGTCTGCGCGCTCTTTGATGCCGTGAAGCAGGAGATAGTGCTTTTTGTCGAGACGCGCGGCACCCTGCCTTTGAGGCAATACAATCGTGAGCTGAAGAAATACATCCCTGCCTATATGCTGCCGCACCGCCTGGTGACGATGGAGAAGCTGCCGCACAATGCCAACGATAAGATAGACCGTGTGGCGCTGAAAAAGCTGTTGGCGGAGTGAAGTTGCGGCGCGCGGAACGCTCTTGCGCAGCCTTTTGTAGGGGCGGGGTTCAGGAACTCGCCTATATGTTTGCGGAAAATTTTTAGGTTGTGCTGCCAGTTCCACCCCATTTCTTTGGTCTTGCCCAAAGAAACGG
>OHQM01001255.1_pt1 | contig 10965 bp, 8 predicted proteins | sample 1577941 | NCBI WGS metagenome assembly OHQM01 (sample SAMEA3879604, study PRJEB24766) | human gut metagenome | biome: human-associated habitat; feature: feces | place: USA | collected 1985/1987
TAAGATCGGCGTCAAAAACGTAAAATATCCGGAGCGCATCTGCTTCATCCTTGACCACGCCGTCCCCGCGCCTTCCAGTGACCACGCGGTGAACCACAAAGAGGTCCGCGAGTTCGTGAAAGAGCAGGGCATCCCCAACTTCTACGACGTGAAGAGCGAAGGCGGCGTCTGCCACCAGAAGATGTGCGAAGAGGGCTATGCCCTTCCCGGACTCGTTATGGTGGGAAGCGACAGCCACACCTGCACCTACGGCGCATATGGCGCCTTCTCGACCGGCATCGGCCGTTCCGAGATGGCGGCGGTCTGGGCCACGGGCAAACTCTGGTTCAAAGTTCCCGAGAGTATGAAGGTTGTCGTCACCGGCAAATTTAAGCCCGGCGTCTCGGCGAAGGACTTCATCCTCAAGTTCATCGGCGACGTGCGCGCCGACGGAGCCGACTACATGAGCGTCGAGTTCCACGGCGACGGCATTGAGAACATGAGCATTGCCGAGCGTATGACCCTCTGCAACATGGGCATTGAATTCGGCGCGAAGAACGCCGTCTGCAAACCCGACCAGAAGGTCCTTGACGCGATAAAAGCCAACGCGAAGAGCGACAAGTGGGAGCCCCTCTGGGCCGACGAAGACGCGGTCTACGCGGCTGAGTACCACTATGACCTCGGCGACATCGAGCCCGGCGTCGCGAAGCCGCACAAAGTAGACAACTACGCTCCCATTGAGGAAGTAAAGGGCACCCCGATCCACGAGGCGTTCCTCGGCTCCTGCACTAACGGGCGTATCGAAGACCTCCGCCTCGCCGCCGGCATCCTCAAGGGTAAAAAAGTCGCTGTCCGCACGGTCGTCATCCCCGCCTCCTGGATCGTATACCGCCAGGCGATGAAAGAGGGACTCTTCGACATATTCCTCGACGCCGGCTGCATCATCTGCAACCCGGGCTGCGGCCCCTGCATGGGCAACCATGAGGGAATCCTCGCCCCCGGCGAGGCGGCGATCAGCACGGCCAACAGAAACTTTAAGGGACGCATGGGCGACAAAGAGAGCTTCATCTATCTCGCAAGCCCGATGACGGTGGCAGCATCTGCAATCAAGGGCGAAATTTCAGACCCGAGGGAGGCGCTATAATCATGTCGGTAAAAGGTAAAGTCTGGAAATACGGCGACGACGTCAATACGGACGTCATCTTCCCGGGGAAATACACATATACCATCAAGGAACGCGCGGACATGGCGAAGGTTGCCTGCGAAGACCTTGACCCCGAATTTACAAAGAATGCCCAGCCGGGAGACATCATCGTCGGCGGCAAAAACTGGGGCTGCGGCTCCAGCCGTGAGCAGGCGGTCTCCTGCCTCAAAGAGCGCGGCATCGCGGCGATCATTGCCAAGAGCTTCGCGCGCATCTACTACCGTAACTGCTTCAACGAGGGGCTGCCTATCATCATCTGCGCCGACGCGGTGGACGCCATCAACGCCGGCGACGTTGTGGAGATAGACTTTGACCGCGGCGTAATCATCGCCGGCGGCAAAGAATATCCCTTTCCCCCCTATCCCGAATTCGTGCAGGGACTGATCAAGGACGGCGGGCTTATTCCGCACGTCAAGAAAGAGCTCGGTCTATAGCACCGTTGATTAGATGTGCCGTTCGCGTCGCGGCCGGCACATCTGATCTGCGTAATATGGGTAAGTTGAGTATTTAAAGAAAACTTAGAAGCAATAAAAAATTAAGAGGAGGAACTACAACAATGGCACGCAACATAATGAAGGTAAAAGAGACGAAGGACCGCTACGATGTAACCTACATGGCGGGAGACGATTCCGGCTTCGATATGATGGAAGGCGCGCTCCTCGTCCTTGAGGCGATGAATCTGCCCATCAACTGGCACCGCGCCGACCTCGGCTGGTGCATGTGGGAGAAGTCGAACAAGAAATTCGGCGAAGGCGATCCCCGCTGCAACACCGTTCCGCCCGAAACGATCAAATCGATCCGCGATACGGACGCCACCCTTATGGCGGCCATCACCTCAAAGGCCGGCGTAAAGGGCTTCAAGTCCGCCATCCTTCAGATGCGCCAGCTCTTTGACCTCTACATCAACATCCGCCCCGCGAAGAAGCTGCCGGGAATCGGCACCCCTCTCGCGAAGGACCCCGACATCGACATCGTCATGTTCCGTGAGAACACGGAAGACCTCTACGCGGCGGTTGAATTCTTCCCGCTTCCCAAAGAGATGTTCGACCTCCACAAGGGCATGGACCGCTTCCGCGAGGGCAAGGGCGACGTCGCCGTGTCATGGCGCGTATTCTCCGAGCAGGGCTGCGAGCGCATAATCCGCGCGGCGTTTGAATATGCGAAGGCGACCGGCCGCAAGACGGTACACTGCGGCAACAAGGCCAACGTCATCCGCCAGACGGACGGCATGATGAAGAGAAAGTTCCTTGAGATCGCGAAGGAATACGAGCAGTACGGCATTAAAGCCTACGAAGAAAACGCCGACGCGACGGCCATGTGGCTCATCAAGAACCCGCAGGACTACAGCGTAGTCGTGGCCTCCAACGTCTTCGGCGACATCCTCTCCGATGAAGCGTCACAGCTCACGGGCGGACTGGGCTTTGCCCCCTCGGGAAATATCGGCGTAGACGCAGCCATATTCGAGCCGTCAAGCGGGTCTGTCCCGAAGTATGCCCACCAGTACAAGGTCAACCCCAGCGCGATGATCATGACCGCGAAGATGATGCTTGAATACCTCGGCCTCGATGAAGACGCGGCGAAGATCGAAAAGGCCCTCGGCGAAGTCCTCGTTGAGAACAAGCCCGGAACCCTTACATACGACGTCCTTCGCGACTTCCGCGGCGACCCCGACTGGGAGAAGAACGCGGCCTCCACGATAGAGATGGCTACGGCGATCGCCCAGAAGCTCAACCCCGAATTCAAGGGCGAGAAGCTCGAGGCGGCCAAAGAAAAAGTCCACAAGATGTGCGCCTGGGACGAGGCCTCACTTATCGGATTCGCCGACTAATTTTTAAATAACGAACGCCGCTCCGCAGTTATCCTAAGCGGGGCGGCGGCGCTAAATAATCCAGCGGCCTTCCAATCGGTAAGAATCAGAATCGAGAGGCGGGCCGCGTCAACTATCGCCGGACGGCGGAAACGCCGGCGTTGCGGCGGCAAGTGCGGCATTATATAAAAATAACCGACGATCAGTAAGAAAGACCAGACCAAGGGGGAAAAGAAAAATGAAGACATCCCAGGCCGGCACACTCGAATCAATGGACTGCCTCGTGACCCTCACCGAAGCGCCATTGGGAGCCGGAATCAAAATAGAGATAACGGGAGCCAGCGCGGCCCGCTTCAAAAGCGCGATGGAAAAGAAAATAACCGACACCCTGTGCGAGCTGGGGACGAAAGACATCGAAGTCAGAGTCCAGGACAACGGAGCCCTCGACATCGTCCTCGGCGCGAGAGTCGAAGCGGCCTACAAAAGACTGCAAAAGGAGAGTGTTAAATAAATGAGACGCACAATGCTCTACCTTCCGGGCAACAACCCCAACATGCTCACGAGAGGCTACCTATTCGGTTCCGACGGAATAATCCTCGACCTTGAAGACGCCGTGGCGATGGTAGAAAAAGACACGGCGCGCATACTCGTCTCCAAATACCTCCAACAGGGAGAATTCGGAGACTGCTACGTCTCAGTCCGCATCAACGGCATAGACACCGAATACTGGAAAGACGACCTAGCGGCCATAGTCCCCAACAAACGCCTCGACGGAATCCGCGTCCCCAAAGTCGAAGACGAAAACACCGTAAAAATAATAGACGAAGAACTCTCCAGACTGGAAGAACAAAACGGCCTTCCGGTGGGCAAACTCAGCCTCCACTGCCTCCTTGAGACCGCGCACGGCATCTGGAACGCCTACGAAATAGCCAAAGCCTCCCCGCGCATAGAGGCCATAATCCCCGGAGGAGAAGACCTCCGCGCCGACCTCAAAACCAACCGTTCAGACGACAGCACAGAACTCGAATGGGCGAGAAGAATGCTCGTCTTCGCGGCGCGCGCCGCGGGAGTAGAACCCCTCGACACAGTATTCGCGCGCATAACCGACGACGAAGGACTGCGCAAAGAGACCGAATTCATAAAACAGCTCGGCTTCTCCGGCAAATCCATAATCCACCCCAACCAGATAAAAATAATCCACGACATATTCACCCCCACCGAACAAGAAATAGCCAAAGCGCAGAAAATAATCGCCGCGGCCAAAGAGGCGGCGGCCCGCGGACAGGGAGCGGTAACAGTAGACGGCAAAATGGTAGACATCCCCGTAGTCAAAAGGGCGGAATACACACTCGTCCGCGCCGGCCTGGCATAAACTGGTCAACAAGAGGTGAAATGACATGACGAAAAACGCAGTAAAGCGGGAAATCCCCGACTACATAGAGGGCTACGGCCAAGTAAAACACTACCAGGGAGCCTTTGCGAGAAAACCCGAAGGCAGCATATCGGGAGCCAAACTCCGCTGCTACAACAGCGACATCACCGACAAAACAGTATCCTCAATCAAAGAGGCCATCAAAGCGGCGGGCCTCAAAGACGGCATGACAATCTCCTTCCACCACCACCTCAGAAACGGAGACTACGTAGTCAACATGGTCCTGGACGCCTGCGCCGAACTTGGCATCAAAGGACTCACCCTCTTCCCGACAGCCCTCTTCGGAGTCCACAAAAAAGTCATAGACCACATCAAAAGCGGAGTAGTGACAAAAATCATGGGCTCAGTCAACGGCCCCATAGGCCAGCTCGTCTCCGAAGGCGGCATGCAGGTACCCGTAGTCCTCAGAAGCCACGGAGGGCGTCCCCGCGCCGTAATGGCGGGAGACGTCCACATAGACGTCGCCTTCATCGGAGCGCCCACGGCGGACAAATACGGCAACATCTGCGGCACCCTGGGCAAATCCGCCTGCGGCTCCCTGGGCTACGCCTACACCGACGCCGACTACGCCGACAAAGTCATAGCAATAACAGACAACCTCGTACAATACCCTGCGGCGCCCGTCTCCATCCCCCAGACCAAAGCCGACCTCGTAGTAGAAGTCCCCTCCATAGGCGACCCCGCAGGAATAGTCTCCGGAACCACCAAAGTCACCAGAGACCCGCTGAGACTCCTCATCTCCAGCTACGCCTCGCGCCTCATAGAAGCCAGCCCCTACTTCAAAGACGGAATCTCCTTCCAGACCGGAGCCGGAGGCATCCCGCTGGCAGTCACCGCCTTCATGAAAGAGGCCATGCTCAAAAAAGGAATCAAAGGCAGCTTCGGACTCGGAGGAATAACCGGCTACTTCGTCGAACTCCTCAAAGATGGGCTCGTGGACAAACTAATGGACGTCCAGTCATTCGACCTTGAAGCCGTCAAATCCATCGGAGAAAACCCCAACCACATAGAAATCTCCGCCGACTGGTACGCCAACCCGTGGAACTGCGGAGCTGCGGTAAACATGCTGGATGTAGTGATCCTCGGAGCGACCGAAGTAGACACCGACTTCAACGCCAACGTCAACACCGAAGCCGACGGAGCGCTGCTCCACGGGACCGGAGGCCACCAGGACACCGCGGCGGGAGCCAAACTGACAATAATAGCGCAGCCGCTCCTGAGAGGCAGAATCCCCTGCGTGACAGACAAAGTCTACAACGTCACCACACCGGGAGAAGTAGTCGACGCCATAGTGACAGAATACGGAGTCACCCTCAACCCGAGAAGAAAAGACCTGTTAGACGCCGTATCTGGTCTCAAGGGACTTCCCATAATCAGCATGGAAGAACTGGCGGCGAGGGCGAAGAAAATGTCCGGTCCGACCGACCCCGTGGCGACCACAGACCGGATAATAGGAGTAGTCGAGTGGAGAGACGGCACCGTTATCGACGTCGTCAGACAGCTTAAAAAGTAAGAATACTATAAATTAAATATCGCAGTGCGCCTCCGGCTTGGGGGCGCATGTTTTGTATAGGGTTGGAATGTCTGATATAATTTACAAGTCGTGCCTTTTAGGCACGTTAGTTGAAACTTTGTGTTATATGTATTGACGACGAAAACATCTCTTTTTTATAAAAGGGATGTTTTTTTGTATTTTATATCTTTACTTATAACACAAAGAAGGTTAAAATTATTTGTGTTGAACATAAGAATGATGGAGATGATCATGGTGCATTTATTTTCAAATAAAAAAATATCACTTGTCATAAGATTTTGTGGAATGAAATTGAAATTGAACTATGTTTCTTCTAATTCTCCCCTTTGGCTTGACTCTACTATGTGGGTAAGAGCTAAATATAAAAATATGGTCTTTGATAAAGCAAATGAATGAATTATTTGAAAATTACGTTATAATATAAAAATAGATCATAGCATTTTATAAAGTTCTTTATATGTGTATTGCTACTTAATTGTAGTTTTGTTGCATGGTTCATAATATATACACAGATCGGATGAATAAATATTCGGAAGATGGGGTGTAATAATGGATCAAACAGAATATATAGCGCATCTCAGGGATAAGGAACCCCGGTCTCAGAGTGTAGAAAAACATCTTTTAGAAACCGCCGTTCTGGCTAAGCGGTATGCCTCCGTCGCTGGATTGGGGGGAATTGGTGAATTATTGGGGCTTCTCCATGATCTTGGCAAATATTCCTCTGATTTTCAACAATATATAAAAAGTTTGTCTGGATTTTATGATCAGGATCATGATGACGACAGCTGTTCTCAGAGAACAGAGAAAAATAAGCAAACGTTATCTATGAAGGGGAAAATAGATCATTCCACAGCGGGAGCCCAGTTTATATGGCAGCAGCTGGGTTGTAATAAGAAAGACTGGATAAAACTCACCGCGGCGGAGATGCTGGCGGTTATTCTAGCCGGACATCATGGCGGGTTGATGGATATTTCATCGGAGGGGGGCGACCTTTTTCTCAAGAGGATGAAAAAAGAAGATGGAAAAACTCATCTGACTGAGGTCGCAACAAAAATATCTCCTGAAGTTCGTGATCGGGTCGACAAGCGGCTGGCATCCTGTGTGACGATTTCAAAACTTAAAAAATTAATATTAAATATTAAGGTGAAGGAAGATGCAATCACAGAAGAATCCCTTAAAGATCTGGAGTTGGCGGCGGACGATGGCTCAGCAAAGCTAAAATGCAATGAAATAAAAACGGCTGGGGCGGCCAGATTGTGGTTCGGTTTGGGCTGTCTGACAAAGTTTCTGTTCAGTGCACTGGTAGACGCAGACAGATGCGGCACGATTGATTTTTGTGTTGACGGCGCCGCCGAGGCCAGACAAAATTCGAATTATACAGGCTGGAGCATCCTTTCGGAACGGCTGGAACGGTATCTTTCCCATTTTTCAGCGGATACTTCTGTAAACAGGATACGCAGGGATATTTCAGATTCATGCCGTGATGCGGCGCAGCGGGGCCGCGGCATATTTACCTTGACCGTTCCCACGGGCGGCGGAAAGACTTTGGCCAGCATGAGGTTTGCCCTCGAACTGGCGAAACGTTCCGTAGACGACGCACATCCCATCGAGCGGATTATTTATGTTCTTCCATACACGACGATAATTGATCAAAATGCCGCCAAGACACGTGAAATCCTTGAGACGGAGGCGGATCGTGGTAAAGTTGTGTTGGAGTGTCACTCGAATCTGCTTGAGGAGAACGAAACTTGGGAGGGAAAGCTCCTATCAGAAAATTGGGATGCGCCGGTTGTCTTTACCACCAACGTTCAGTTCCTGGAGGCTCTTTTTTCCGGTGGGACAAGGAGTATCAGGCGAATGCACCAGATGGCCGGCTCTATCATTATTTTTGACGAGATACAGGCCTTGCCGATCAAGATGGTACATCTTTTCTGCGGTGCTTTGAATTTTCTGCTTGAGCAGTGTGGCGCTACGGTCCTTCTCTGTACTGCCACACAGCCGCTGCTCAATGGAGTATCAAAAGATTACGGCTCACTGCGCTACGGTGCGGAGGATGAAATTATTCCTGACGCCAGAATGTTGTTTGATTCTCTTAAAAGAGTGGAGATCAAGGACTGCACGAAGATAGGCGGCTATTCAATCGGAGAACTGGGTGATATGGCAATTGAAAAGCAGCAGGAATTTATCTCAATTCTAGCTATTGTAAATACTACTGCCGTCGCCAGGAAGCTTTATGTCGATATAAGGTCTAAGCTTGAAGCGGAGTCCGCAGTGAGCGTTGTCCACCTGAGTGCGTTGATGTGCCCAGATCACCGCAAGGTGGTTTTGGATGGTATTAACGAGCGGTTGAAGGCTGTAAAACCCATAATCTGTGTCTCTACACAGGTGATGGAGGCGGGGATAGATGTCGATTTTGGCAGTGGGATACGCTCTCTTGCAGGCTTCGATTCGATCGTGCAGGCTGCCGGCCGCTGTAACCGGGAGGGACAAAAGGCGACGGCGCCCATGTTTATCGTCAATCCAGCCGATGAGAACCTTGATAGGCTTATTGATATTAAAGCAGGGCGTCATGCTGCGGAGAGGGTTTTGAACGAGCTTTCATTAAATGCAGAAGGCGGGAAAGAAGATATTTTATCACTGGAAAATATTACGCGTTATTTTCAATACTATTTTTATGAGCGCCGCCAGGAAATGAGATATAATGTCGAGACCGATCACGGAGAAGATACTCTGTGGAATCTACTCTCGCTGAACGTCAAAGTTCCTACGCCTCCCGGACGAAAAATCAGGCAGGCATTTGCCACTGCGGGAAACCTTTTTAATGTCATTGACGCGCCTACAAAGGGCGTTATCGTTCAATACCGCGAAGGTGAGGAGCTTGTAAATCAGCTGGCCCTTGAGGATGACCCTTCCATGGTAAAAAAATTGCTGCACAAAGCGCAGCGGTTTTCAGTAAACGTTTATCCATATCAATTTGATGCCCTCTACGAATGCCGGGGGATATATAAACAGTCTCTCTGCGGTGCAGGCTGCACTGAGGTCTGGATTCTGGCGCGGGAGTTTTACGACGATGAATTTGGTCTGAGTATGACATCAATTGGGAAATTAAAATTGGAGGTGACATAGTGGACAACAGAATTTCTTTTAAAGTCAGGGGGAAATTCGCACTCTTTACGGATCCTGTAACAAAAATTGGCGGCGAGAAGTGCACCTATCAGATCCCCACCTACGAGGCGCTGCGTGGTATAGCCCGTTCAATTTACTGGAAGCCGACCTTTATCTGGCGGGTAGACAGGGTACGGGTCATTAATCAGATACGCACGCAGACAAAGGGAGTCAAACCGCTGAACTATAACGGCGGCAACAGTCTTGCCTTCTATAACTATTTGGCAGATGTCGAGTATCATGTGCAGGCTCACTTTGAGTGGAATCCTTTGGCTTCAGAGTTTATCTCGGATCGTAATGACAATAAGCATTACATCATGTTAAAGAGATATCTCGAACGTGGCGGAACGCGTGATATTTTCCTTGGCGTGCGCGAATGTCAGGGATATGTGGAGCCGATTGAATGGAGCGATAGGCCGGAAGGATTCTACAAAGATGTCGACGAGATATCATTCGGACTGATGTTCCACAGCTTCCTTTATCCGGAAGAATCCGGAAAAGATGAGCTTTACAGCCGCTTTTGGTATCCCAAAATGCGCCGTGGCGAAATCGATTTCACCGGATATGAAGGAAATTTGATCTCTAGGTTTGTGCGTCCGATGAAGGGTACCAAGTTTGTAAGTAAAAACGGCGGCACCCCTAAAGATTTTGACACGGCCAATGCCGAGGTGTGATTATGAGTTGGATGCAGAGGCTTGAAGAGACGTACGAAAACGCGTATAAGAGAAGGACTTATTTCACTACATTACCTGTTCCGCCGGCGCATGTGGAACAGCAGGCGCATATTGAAGTTGTGTTGGACGGCGGGGGAAATTTTTTGTCCTCCGAAGTCGTAAATAAAGAGGCTACCCTCATTCCGGCGACAGAGGCTTCCGCAGGCAGAACCAGCGGCGGCGAGCCTCACCCGCTATGCGACAAGATACAATATGTGGCGGGAGACTATAAGGACCACGGCGGAATTTCCAATGCCTATTTCGATGATTTTAAGAGCGGAAGTGAAATCAAAGCCGGATATTTATCACTGCTCACTGCCTGGAATGATTTTTACGATCATCCAATGCTGAAGGCCGTGCTTAAATACACTGGCAAAAGATCTTTGATTTCCGACCTTGCGGCGTCAAACGTGCTATTTCTTGACGAGAGCGGCAATCTTCTCACCGAGTGGGATGGCAAAGATTCTCCGCCAATATTTAAAGTTCTGACAAAAAAGAAGGACAAGTCAGGAAAAAGTGTCTTTGACCAGGGAGGGGCGCTTGTGCGATGGCGCGTCCAAATTCCAGGCTGGTTGGAGGATCGCGTATGGGAATGTGACGAACTGACGGATTCTTGGATTCGCTTTAACGGCTCGCGCCAAAATGCGAATTCTCTCTGCTATATTACTGGAGAAGAGAGACCGTACGCGGTAAACCATCCGGCTCGTCTCCGTTATTCGGGTGACAAGGCGAAACTCATATCTGCGAATGACCTTAGCGGCTATACGTTCAGAGGGCGCTTCTTAACACCGGAAGAGGCCTGCACTATCGGATACGATGTTACGCAGAAGGCCCACTCTGCCCTTCGGTGGCTCATAGATGACCGGGGTTTTAAAAACGATAGTCAGGTTATTGTAGCATGGGCGATAAATACCGCAAAGATACCGCCTTTGTGCGTCTCAAGCGACGAGCTTTTTGCAGATGCTCCGGAAGACGATGAATTGAGCGAGGTCTCTTTTAACAATATAGAGGACCTTGGCGCGTCATATGCGAAAAAACTTAATAAAAAACTTGCCGGATATAGGGCGGAGCTGAAGGATCGGGACGACATCGTCGTCATGTCGCTGGACTCCGCAACTCCGGGAAGGATGG
>OHQM01001262.1_pt1 | contig 10925 bp, 7 predicted proteins | sample 1577941 | NCBI WGS metagenome assembly OHQM01 (sample SAMEA3879604, study PRJEB24766) | human gut metagenome | biome: human-associated habitat; feature: feces | place: USA | collected 1985/1987
TGAATGCCCCGGAGGTTGCCTTGCAGAGGATGCGTGACCGGTATGCCGGTATGTTAAGTTATAAGGATTATACCACCTTGTTTGAAGGTTGGGGAGTCGGCGCTGAAGGTTTCGGAGGAGGTACGATCAACCATGCCTGGAGCGGAGGACCGCTGACGCTGCTGAGCCAGAAAGTGTGTGGTATTGAACCGACATCTCCCGGTTTCCGTACATTCCGCATAAAACCTCAGATGGGTTCTTTAACGGAAGCATCGGCATCAGTACCTACCCATTACGGGGATATAAAAGTGAAATTACGCAAGTCAGGACGTACTATATTAATGGAAATACAAGTTCCGGAACAGACGAGTGCAGAGGTCGTTTCGTCGAAAGGAAAGATACAGCAGATAGGCTCCGGAACCTATAATTTAAAGTGCCCCTTTTAATCGGGGCACTTTTTGTATTAATTCTGACGAATATATTTAAGGTTTATATATTGTTTAATAATCTCACATTATCTACTTTTGCGGCGGAGAATAAATGGTTATTAATCAATGGCAAAAAGAAAAGGCAAAGCAAAATCGCGGAAAAAGAAGAATCAGGGGGCATCTTTAGTTTCTGTAATCAGGCGTATATTTGTTCTTGCGGCCTTAGTGGTTATCTGTTTTATCGGCCTGTTATATGTGTTTAACTATTTCTATCCTACTTCCGGTAAGAAGCCTGTGGCGGTGGAACAGAAGAAGCAGCCTGCTGATCCTGTAAAGGAAAAACCGGCAGATAAAAAGCCTGCCATTGTTCCTCCTCGTCCGAAAACAACTACTTTTAAAGTTCCGGCAAATGCCGAAATCCCTAAATTGAAGGCTAAACGTTCCGAACAAGTGATCCGTCACGAAGGATATACCGTATCCTACAATTCAGATTATAAGATTGCGAACTGGGTAGCTTACGAGCTGACTGCCGAAGAGGCGAAAAGCAAAAAGACGGAACGTTCTAATAAATTCGTACCGGACCCGATGGTAAAAGGTGCGACAGCAACGAATGAAGACTATACCCGTACAGGTTACGACCGTGGTCATATGGCTCCTGCTGGTGACATGAAGTGGTCGGCAAAGGCAATGCGCGAATCATTTTATTTCAGTAATATCTGTCCGCAGAAACCGGCGCTGAACCGGGGTATCTGGAAAGAACTGGAAGAGCAGAGCCGTTTATGGGCGAAAGATTACGGATCTTTGCTGATTGCTACCGGTCCTGTAATTACGGACAATATGAAACGGATGGGAAAGAATCGAGTAGGTGTTCCTGGCGCGTTTTACAAAGTGATTTGTTATGTTTCGGGAAGCGAATATAAAGCAATTGCGTTCATTCTGGAAAATAAGGATTATAAAAAGACTTCTTTGAAGTCAATGGTGATACCTGTCGATAGTGTGGAAAAAGTAACGGGAATTGATTTCTTTCCGGCTGTTCCCGATGAACAGGAAAGGGTAATGGAAGCAAAAATAGATTGGGACAGTTGGTCCTTTTGACACTAGTAGTTTGTACGAGCAATATAGAAATAAAACAAGCAAATGTAAGTAGCTGCCGTTCGGTTCCGAAGGAGCGGCGCAATTAGAACAATTAGTGGAAAATGAATGTTGTATAGCTATGACTTAACGCATAGTTTTATATGACTGTATACAAGCATATATAATTAATAAGTAACTAAAATAACTAAATCAAGTTGTTATCATGAATGGTAAATTGATTCCCGTTTTTGTATTGACAGCATTGATGTCATGTAGCCAGCCTCCGGTAAAGGAACAGGGCCCTCGTCCGGTGAAGCTGGAAGAAGTGACATCTTTGGATATGGTAGAAAAATCATTTAGCGGTGTTGTATCGCCTGATCAATTTAGTGACCTGGCTTTTAAGATGTCCGGTCCGCTGATTTCATTAAATGTCGAAGAAGGACAGAAAGTACGTACAGGGCAAATCGTAGCCGAAATAGACCCACAGGATTTCAAATGGGATTATGAAGCCAAAAAGGCTTCTTTCCAGACAGCACAGGCACAGCTGCAACGTGCAGAAAGACTTCTGGCTAAACAGGCAATCTCTCAACAGGAGTATGAATCGACAAAAGCTGCTTATTCCAATGCACAGGCAGCATTCGAAAACTCACAGAACACATTGGAGCAGACTAAGCTGCGTGCTCCTTTCGATGGCTTCATCCAAAAGAAATATGTAGAGAATTATCAGAAGGTACAGATGGGACAAGGTATTGTCTGCCTGATAAACCCGAACAAATTGCAGGTGCAGTTTACAATGCCTGAAACGAATATCACTTACTTCTCCACTCCCTACAGTATCTTTGTTGAGTTTGACAATTACAAAGGAACCCGTTTCAAAGCGAAAGTAAAAGAATATGTGGAAGCCTCGCCCGATGGTTCCGGCGTACCGGTATTCCTTTATATTGATGATCCCGAATTTAATCTGAACAAATATAAGGTAGCCGTAGGTTTCTCCTGTCGTGTAATCCTGAACATAGAGAGCAAGAGCTTCAATGAAGGAGCCGTGTTGATTCCACTGTCTGCTATCGTTGCCGACGAACCGAACAGCGGTAATAAATATGTGTTCGTCTATAACCCGCAAACCTCGAAAGTAGAACGTCGTAAGATTACGGAAAAAGAACTGGTCGGCAAAGACGGTGTTGTCGTAACCGAAGGTTTGAAAGCCGGAGAACAGATCGTTACTGCCGGAGTAACCCGCCTTGTCGACGGACAACAAGTAAAAGTATTAACAGATTAAGAGGATAAGCAATGAATATTCCAAAATATTCTTTAGAGAATTCGAAGATTATATACTTCTTCCTGGCTGTTATGCTGATAGGTGGTGTATATTCTTTCTTCAAATTGCCGAAGAAGGAAGATGCTCCCTTTGTGATCAAGCAGGCTGTGCTTGTTACACAATATCCGGGTGCGACTCCTTTCGAGGTAGAAAAACTGGTCACCGAGCCAATCGAACGTGAGATCCAGTCTATGTCTGACGTGCTTCAGATCAAGTCTGAATCTTATTTCGGTATGTCTAAGATTTCGATTGAACTTCAGCCGACACTCGACCCTGACAACATGCCCGTTAAGTGGGATGAACTTCGCCGTAAGGTGGCGAATATCGAACCCCGCCTGCCGAGTGGCGCTTCTTCCATCTCAGTCAGCGATGATTTTGGAGACGTGTTTGGTATCTATTACGCTTTGAGTGCGGATGATGGTTATACCTATGATGAATTACGTGACTGGGCTCAGAAGATCAAGACGGAACTGTCTCCCGTTCCCGGTGTTCAGAAAGTATATCTGTTCGGTGAACAGACACAAGTTATTAATGTAAGGATTTCAGTTCCTAAACTGGCAAATCTTGGTATCGACCCGAACTCGATACAGCAAGTGTTGCAAACGCAAAACCTGCTGGTAAATACCGGAGATATCAATACGGGTAATTACCAGTTGCGTGTCCGGGCGGAAGGAACCTATAAGAATATCCAGGATATCCGCGACCAGTTGATCGTAACCAAAAGCGGTAGTGAAGTCCGTTTAGGAGATATTGCTATTGTGGAACGAGGGTATATGGATCCTCCTTCCAATCTGATGCGTGTGGATGGCAAACGTGCTATCGGTATCGGAGTTGCAACAGGTGCTAAAGATGACGTGGTGGCTGTCGGTAATGATGTAGCTGCCCACCTCCAGGAGATGGAACAATTGTTCCCTGTTGGAATGGACCTGAAAACGATCTATCCGGAAAACAAGATTGCAGACGAGGCAAACAATGGTTTTATCCTGAACCTGATCGAATCGTTGCTGATTGTAATTGTGGTGATCTTCCTGGTGATGGGATCACGTGCCGGTATGCTGGTGGGTAGTTCGCTGCTCTTCTCGGTGGGCGGTACTTTATTGCTTATGTTGATCTGGGGTGTCGGACTGAATCGTACTTCGCTGGCCGCCTTTATCATAGCGATGGGTATGCTGGTGGATAATGCGATAGTTGTAACCGATAATGCGCAGGTCGGTATCAAGCGGGGATTGTCCCGTTATCAGGCTCTGATCGATGGAGCGACCAAACCGCAATGGGCATTGCTGGGAGCTACCTTTATCGCTGTCTGTTCATTCCTGCCGATGTATCTGGCTCCGGCTTCAGTGGCCGAAATCGTTAAACCGTTGTTTATCGTATTGGCCGTTTCATTAGGTTTAAGTTGGGTACTGGCATTGACTCAGACAACAACTTTCGGTAACTTTATCCTGAAAGAGGCTAAACCGGGCGAGTCGAAGGATCCGTACGATACGAAACTGTATCATAGATTCGAAGGGGTGCTGGGGCGTCTGATCAAACGCAGATGGATAACTATTACTTCCGTGATTGCGACATTGTTCCTCTCCTTATTTATTATGAGTATCATGCCGCAGAGTTTCTTCCCGATCATGAACAAACCTTATTTCCGTGCCGACCTGATCTTCCCTGAAGGGTACAGTATTTACGACGTGGAGAAGAATGTTAAGCTGATCGAAGATTATCTGAGCAAGAACGAGAATATCAAGTCATATTCATTTACCCTGGGAGGTTCACCGGTTCGTTATTACCTGGCAAGTTCGTCGGTAGGTCCGAAACCTAACTTTGCCAATGTGCTGATTGAGACTAAAAAGGCGGAGGATGCACAGGTGGAAGAAGGTAAATTCTATGACTATATGGTGGCTAACTATCCTGATATCCTGACGCGTTCAGCCTTGTTCGCCTTGTCTCCGGTACCTGATGCCGCTATCGAGATCGGTTTTATCGGCGACAATGTGGATACACTGGTCGCTTTAACGGAACAAGTCAAAGAGATTGCCCGTCAGTACGACCAGGTGATGGAAGTGCGTGACAGCTGGGGTAATAAAGTACCGGTATGGAAACCGATGTACTCACAGGAAAAAGGTCTGCGCCTGGGTATTACCCGCCAGCAGGTTGCTTATTCCCTTCGTTCGGCAACGAACGGTGTACCATTGGGTGAATATCGTGAAGGCGATGTCTTCATGCCTATCCTGATGAAGGATGCCGACAGGGATTCTATGAACCTGAACGATATTAGAACATTGCCGGTTTACAGTGCCAAAGGACGTTCCGTCAAAGTTGAACAGGTTATCGACGATTTCTCTCTCGATTATGAATATAATGTAGTGAGACGTTACAACCGTCAGCCATACATGATGATGCAATGTGAACCGAAACGCGGCGCCAACACCATGGCTGCTTTCAGCCATCTTTGGACAGAAGCCCAGAAACAAATACAGGTTCCTGAAGGTTATAAGATGACTTATTTCGGAGAACAAAGCGAACAGGATAAAGGTAACAAAGCGATTGCCGCCAATATTCCGTTGATGTTCGGTCTGATCTATGTTACCCTGTTGTTCCTTTTCCCGAAATATTACCGTAAACCAGTGCTGATCATGGCTATGCTTCCGTTGATCTTCATCGGTGTGGTACTGGGATTACTGGTATTCGGCAAGTCGCTCGACTTCTTTGCGATGCTGGGATTATTGGGACTGATCGGTATGAATATAAAGAATGCGATTGTGCTTGTCGATGAGATAGGTTTGCAAATGGATAGCGGACTGGCTCCTGTCAATGCCGTTATCGAGGCAACTAAGACACGTATCGTTCCTGTAACGATGGCCTCGGGTACAACGATTCTGGGTATGCTTCCGTTGTTGGGAGACGCGATGTTTGCAGGTATGGCCGCAACGATCATGGGAGGTTTGTTTGTCTCAACCATCCTGACCATCTTCGTGCTTCCGGTTACCTATTGTATTTTCTTTAAGATTAAATCGGAATAAGATATGAAAAGTAAACTGATAATAGGTTGTATGTTACTGGGTGCCCTGTCTGCGAAAGCACAGGTGCAGCCCATTACGGCAGCCGAATACAAAGAAAAAGTACTTGAATACAGCCGTCAGATCAAGCAAAGTTCGGAAGAACGGATTGCAATGCAGCATGCTATCAAAGCTGCTAAAACAGCATTCTTCCCAGCTGTGGATTTCTCCGGAAGTTATCAATACCGTATAAATAAATACGAATTGGGAATGGGAGATGGCATACCCGGTATCGAAATGGACCATAATACGTATAGTCTTGGTGCCACAGTAAGCCAGCCTATTTACGCCGGCGGACAAATTTACAACAATTATAAGGCTGCCGAAATCCAGGGCCAGATCGCTACCGAGGCCGAAGAGCTGACGACCGATAACATCGTTTATGCTGCCGACATGAACTATTGGTCTGTAGCCGCCCGTAAAGGCATGTACGCTGTAATGACACAGTATGTCGATATTGTACAGGAACTGGCAAACGTGCTGACTCTCCGTTTTCAGGACGGACAGATCAGCAAGACCGACCTGTTGCAGGTACAGGCCCGTTTAAAGGAAGCCGAGTTGAATAAAAGTGCCGCTTATAAGGATTATCAGATTGCATTGCAGAATCTGAATGTCCTGATGGGTGTCCCTCCAATGGAGCCGATAACGATCACAGACTCTATTACGATGGTTTTGCCATTGCCTATGCAGGTCGGTGAATCGGCAGCATTGGAAAACCGGCCGGACTACCTGATCTCCAAACTGAACATCGAGTATCAGAAAAGACAGATCAACCTGTCAAAAGCAAAATATAATCCGACCCTGTCTGTCGGTTTTCAGGGCACATGGGGAACTCCTATGTTGAACGTAAAAGGCTCCGATAACTTATGGACACCGGCTGTCTTTGCATCTTTAAAGATTCCTTTGTTCCGTTGGGGTGCCCGTTTCAAGGAAGTAAATTCCCAAAAAGCCGTGCTGCGCAGTAAAGAGTATGCAATGGATAATACCCGCGACCAGATCACTCAGGAAGTGGCTAATGCATGGACAAGCCTGACAGAGAATACTAAACAGATCGATGTCGCTGAAGAGGCTTGTAAGATAGCAGAAGAGAATCTGGATCTGAATACATTCAGTTACAACGAAGGTAAGCTTCCTATTGTCGATGTCCTTTCTGCCCAGTTGTCATGGATACAGTCTTATAGCAGCCTGATCCAGACCTGGTACCAGCAAAAAGCATCATTGGCCCAGTATAATAAGGCTATTGGTATCCGACGGATGCAGTGACCTCTGGAAAATACATACTAAGTAAAATCTGTTTCTCCCTAGTGGAACACTTGTTTCATTAGGGAGAAACATTTGTTTCATAGTAATGAAACAGTATAAAGGTTGTATGTTTATATTTGAATACAATTGCTTGCTTTGTATCCGTTTAAGAACACAAAAACAAGATGGAGATTATAAGATTGACAGCAACGGATCATCCGCGGTATACTGCTTTTAGAAACATATATGATATAAGTTTCCCAATCTATGAACAACGGACTGTGGAGCAGCAACAGGACGCGTTTTCAGACGGCCGGTATCATTTGGATTGTCATATTGATCCGGTCAATGATCTTTTATTGGGCTTTATCGCTTATTGGAGATTCGATAGTTATACGTATGTGGAACATTTTGCAATCCATCCGAATGAGCGCGGGAAAGGTCTGGGAGGTTTGATTCTGAAGAATCTGATAGAGCAGGAAAGTGGGCGTGTATTATTAGAAATAGACCCTGTTACGGATAATGTCTCTGCTGCCCGCTTGCATTTTTATCAGTTACATGGGTTTGTAGAAAATCCGTATCCTCATACCCATCCGGCTTACAGAAATGGATATCCGGATCATTCGTTAGTTGTTCTTTCCTCCGGAGAAACCATACCGGATATTGAATATAAGCGGTTCGCTTCAGATTTGAATCGGGTTATAATGAAAAAGGGAAGGTGATGAACCTTCCCTTTTTCATTATATAGTTTCTTTTTATTCTTTACTCAACGCTTTCAGGGATGCGAAGAATGTGGAACCTTTACCTTCTTCCGACTCGAACCAGAGCTTTCCGTCATGCTGTTCAACAAAGTCTTTGCAAAGCATCAAACCTAATCCGGAACCTTTTTCATTATTCGTTCCGTAGGACGTGAAGTGAGTATTCTGTTTTAACAGCTTTTCCTGGTCTTCTTTCTTTATCCCCTTGCCGGAGTCTTTGACGCTGATAACAACATGGTCTCCTTCTATCTTGGAACCGATAGTAATGGTTCCGCCTTCAAAGCTGAACTTAATAGCATTTGAAATAAGGTTCCTGACAACTGTTTTGATCATGTCTATATCAACAAAACCGGATAGTTCTTTGTCCATGTCCTGTAATTGGATAGTCAGTCCTTTTTGGGTTGCCATCGGGATATATATTTCTGCTGTGCTTGAAACCAGGCTGTTTATATCAGTTTCCTGTTTATATACATTTTGTTTCTTCAGACGGTTTTTAGCCCACTTAAGCAAATTATCCAACAGCAGGAAGATTTCTTCCGACGTCTTGTTCATCATCTGGAGCATTTCAAATACTTCCGGACTTACCTGGTCTTTATCTACCATCATAAGGATCGCATTGTTCATCATTTTCAGAGAACCTAGTGGCGAACGCAGATCATGGGCGATAACGGAATAAAGGGTGTCACGGGATTCTATGGTGTTTTCCAGTTCCTGCTTAATTCGTTTAATGCTGAATAACTCGAAACGGTGAGCTACGCGCTTAACCAATTCCTCTCTCTGGAACGGTTTCGTCACATATTCTGTTGCTCCGAGCTGGTAACCTTTTACTATACTCTGCATATCACTCAGGGCCGACATGATAATAACAGGTATATCGTTTGTGTCCGGATTACTTTTAAGATGCTGTAATACTTCGTATCCATCCATCTCCGGCATCATGATATCTAATAGTATGAGATTAGGGTGCTTGTCATGTGCCAGACGTAAAGCCTTGGCTCCGCTGTCACAGGTTAATAGCCTGTAGCCTTCTTTTTTTAATATAGCTTGTACTAACATGACGTTGGTTGGTACATCGTCAACGATCAATACTGTATATCCTGCTGCTAAATTATCCATATCAAATTTAAACTTTTCTTGATATTCAATCACTATGCGTACGCAAAAATATTAATAATGTTTGAATTTACAGGCGTTTTCCTTGTTACATTTTAGAATTATTTTTTTTATTGAATTCTTTTTGCTTTCTCCCATGCTCCATTCCCTTTATTTCCAGCTAAATAGAAAAAACCTCTTATCACATTTATATTCATGAAAGAGAAGTAGTAGGGGATAAAAAACAACTTGTTTCGAACATTTTTCTGTTCCATCATATAACCGGCATAAGCCATTATATAGAATGCAACTTGTAAAAGTAGTAAAAATATATAAGTAAACCCTCCATAACAGGCTAATATTATATGGTATTAAAAGAAATAACATGACCGGCGTAATGGTCCATCGTAAGACACGATGGCTCACAAATTGAAAACTAAGCATACCATAACGGAAGATGTTGAACAGGTTTCGCAGACGCCAGACCGATTGCAGTCCTCCGGCAGCAATGCGTATTTTGCGTTTTTCTTCTTCTTTCATATTGAGGGAAGCGGTTTCGGTAGCGTAGGCTTCTTTACAATAGGCTATTTTATATCCTTTTTGTGCAATACGTAATGAAAGAATGAAGTCGTCAAGCAGGGTGTCTGACGGCATTTGTTCGAATAACTCCGTCCGTACGGCAAATAACTCTCCTGCTGCTCCGACTGCCGAATACAACCGGTAGTCTAATGCTTTCAGGGCTGATTCGTATTTCCAGTAAATACCTTCTCCCGCCGTAGCTCCCTGGGCAGTGTTTGTTTCCACTCTTTTTTCTCCGGCTACGCATCCGACCTCCGGATTGGAGAATTGGCGGATAATTTCATGCACGGCTTCTTTATTAAGCATGGTATTTGCATCCGTAAAGATGACGTAGGGCGTTGTTATATATTGTATACCTCGGTTCAGGGCGGCTGTTTTCCCTTTGCGTTGCGGTTGGAAAAGCACGGTTACTTCCGGATATTGTTTCAGGAGTTCATTCGTACGGTCGTTCGACCCGTCTGTAACCCAAACGATTTTCAGTTTATCGGTCGGATAGGCGAGGGCATGACTGTTCTCCATCTTGGAAGCAACGATATCTTCTTCATTGTATGCCGCAATGAAGAGGGTAACTTCAGGAAGAGGCTCAGGCAATCCTATGCTTATGGGTTTTTTGAAGAGTTCTTTTACTTTTACTAATACATATAATAATATACCGTATCCCAGATAGGTATAGAAGACTATAAAGATACCGATCCAAAATAGCCATATAAGTATAAGATGAAAATATTCCATAATATAGAATGTGAATTTTAATATTTGCAAATGTAGTAAAGTTTTGTAATAATAACTTGGAAGAACAATTTATTTTAAACTCTTGTTGAAAAATAAGCACTTTTTGCTTTTTGTTGTAGTGTTTTTATTATTTTTGTAGCATTTATGTTTTTGTAAAATTATTAAATATGATATTACTGTACTGGGGAGAGAAAATCTTATTTGTCTGTTTTGCTATCAATATTATCTATTTGTTGTTTTTTAGTTTGTTTTCCCGTAATAAACAGAGAAACTTACTCAAAAAGAATATGGATAAAATAAAGCGAATAGCAATATTAATACCTGCCTATAAAGAGGATCTGGTGATTATGGAGTGCATACAATCTTGTATGAATCAGGATTATCCTGCTGATAAATATGAAGTTGTAGCTATTTCAGATCGAATGAAGGATGAAACAAATGAAGTTTTGTCAAAGTTACCTATCAGGTTGATAAAAGTCTATTTTCAGAATAGTACAAAGGCTAAAGCCTTAAATTATGCAATGGAACAACTCGGTGATGATTATGATACTGCCATTGTATTAGATGCAGACAATATAATATATCCTGACTTTTTGCAGAAAATCAATGATGCATTCTCAGAACCCAAGGTTCAGATTGTTCAGGCACATCGAATGGCCAAGAACCTGAACACAAA
>OHQM01001268.1_pt1 | contig 10898 bp, 17 predicted proteins | sample 1577941 | NCBI WGS metagenome assembly OHQM01 (sample SAMEA3879604, study PRJEB24766) | human gut metagenome | biome: human-associated habitat; feature: feces | place: USA | collected 1985/1987
ACAAAAACTTCTTGGGGAGCAATTACTGAAGTTGGAGCTTCTTGGATAACACAAATAGATCATAAAATATTTAATATTTCTCCATTTAGACCAGAGCATCCTCTTGATGATGCATCACAGTGGCATACAACAAATAGAGATTCTTCAGAACTTTATATGTCTTCTCTCAGTGTTGATATATTTTGTCAAAAGATAGAGGCTGTTTGTGACAAACTAGGTTATTCAAAAAGGATGAGAGCTGAAAATAAAGAATATCTTAAAACGCTAGTATCTGTAAGATAAGAGATGGATTTATAAATAAACTAAGATAAAATAGGTGTATTTTTAAGACTTAATATTTCTATTTGTCGTATCATCATATGCAGGAATTAGCTTTTATTTTCTGCATATGATTTGTAATTTTCATTTGTTCAGGAAGAAATGAAATATTAGTAATACCATGAAGGAAGTATTTTTCTAAATTTGTTATATATATTTTCGATAATTTTGTCTTCTGCTTTCATTGTTTTAAGTAGATTGTCAAAGTCTGATTTTTTAATTTTTATTTTTCTCATTCAGAGTGAAAGCTGGTTCTTCAGTTTCTTCAGGTATGACCAGCTTAGTCGATAAGAGGTTATAAGCAGATGTTAGTGTGGATTCTTTTATCTTTTGTGCTACAAGAAGTTTTTAAATAACTTAAATCTATCCTTAAGAATTCTGCTTAATAATCATTATTGTTAAATAAGAATCTAAATCAATCGGTGTGATGGTTCGCGAAAAATGGTATTTTAAGATTTTGATAGCTTCTAAAGTCTTATTATATATTGTTTTACATGAGACTGTCGTGCCGATCTTTGCATATATACCTACCTGTACCTTTGTATCGTTCCCCTGGAAACAGTAGTATTAATCATTAAAATAGAAAAGCTATGACACTGAAATTTAGAAAGGTGCAGCGCAAGGTTCTTAGCGGTGACGATAAGGACAAGGTGAAGACTTATGCGATGGCACGGTCGTCGAACTATTGCGATATGGATAAGTTGTGTGAATTGATCTCCAGCCGCTCGGCGATGTCGAGTGCTGATGTGAAGGCAATACTCGATTCGTTGAACTGGGCGATGAGCTTGGAGCTTCGTTCGGGTAGTATTGTACAGGTGGGTGAGTTCGGTAGTTTTCGTCTTTCGATCCGTTCGAAAGGGGTGGAGAGGGCGGATGCTTTCAATGCTTCCCTGATAAAAAAGGCACGGGTGATATTCTCGCCGGGTACCAGTCTGCGCTGGATGAGTGAGATCGTGAAGTTTGAAGAAGATGAAGATACGAAACCTAAAAAAGAAGAAGGTTCCGGTGGAGATGACAGACCGGAGATTGAATAATTGAAAATGGGAAATTGAGGATTACTTGATTGAAAGAGGAAAGGGGAACGTATGAAAAAAAGACTGACTATTCAATTGGTAATGGCAATCCTGCTCGTAATGAGCGGGATTGTTCTTCTTTTCTCCGGTTTCTGGATTGCTCCGAAAGGGGAGATTCATAATAGTGTGCTGGTGGCTTTCGGGGAAACCTGCACATTTGCCGGGGCTTTGTTTGGGGTGGATTATTCGTATAAAATTAAATCGGTACAAAATGAAAGAGAGGATAAGTAGGGATTTTACCTGGGAAGAAATGACGTATAGCCGGGTGGCGGTGGAGAACGGGTTGGTGAATGAGCCGCCGTTTGAGGTGAAGCAGGTTATGATGGAGTTGGTGAAACGGTTGTTACAGCCGTTGCGGCTGGCTTATGGGAAGCCGATTGCGATCACAAGTGGTTACCGGAGTCCGGAGGTGAACAGGTTGGTGGGCGGCGTGCCTTCGAGCCAGCATGTGAAGGGGGAGGCTGCGGATTGTTATGTGCCTGATCCGAAGGAGTTACTGGATGTGTTACTTTATTGTAAGTTGCCTTTCGATCAGGCGATTCTTTATAAACGAAAGAAGTTCCTGCATTTGTCGTTTCGGGTAAATGGAGAGAATCGTTATCAGGTGATCATTAATAAATGAAGGGGGGTATATGGATATGTGGGGTAGAAGTTTATTTGTTTCGGTTGGTTTGTTGGTTGTTTTGCTGTCCGGTTGTAGTGCCGGGCGGCGTAGTGTACAACACCGGGAGATAAGAGAGGAGGTGCATAGTATTCATAGTGATAGTATGTTGTTGAAAAATCTGTATCAGGCTTCTCGAAATAAGGTGATCGATATAGAGCATATTGTGTTCGATAGTTGTCGGTTGAATGGGGTACAGTCCGTTACTCATGTCGCTATTAAGGAACAGGGGGAGAAGGTTGTTGAATCGGTTGTTAGTTCTGGTTCTGTAGATGAGAATTGTTTTGCCGGTTCTGATTCTTTTCAGAAAGGTAGTACTGTGGAGTTTTCTTATCCCAAGCGGATGTTGGTGATTGGGGCGGTGTTATTGGTTTGTTCGTTATATATGGGTATAACATTTAGAAAGCAGAAGTAAACTCCCAAATCCAGTTATTCTTTTATTTTATTGATAACAAGGAATTTGCAGACATGGGTTCTTGGTGGCAAGGCAAGAACCATAAAGATCAGGATGAAATAGATATTATCGGATTGTATGCGGAAGAGAAACCGGATTTGTTCGCATACAATTTACATATCTTCCATACAGAAATTTCTCACTTCAATATTGTATTTTGAAAGCACTTTATTTCGGACTATTTCAACTTTTTCATTGAAATAATCTGGGTTGAAGTTTTTGCGCTGCCGCTTTACTTCGGCTACTAATGCGTGTTTGTCATCTGTATAAATGCCTATTATATCTATTTCACAGGGATCTTTTTCTTTTTTGCTTTGCCACCATGAACCAATATTTCTGAACTCTTTGCTTTCGATCATCATCTGCCTAAAATACATTTCAAGTGTTAACCCTGAATAGGTCGGATAGTCTTTTTTTATAATTTCTCCAAGTTGGTCCAGGTTTTCTGTTTCAATGAGATAATGATATTTGATGAAATATCGGAACCAAAATCGAAGGAATAAGTCGGAAATTTCAAAACGAACGGTTTGTGTACCTTCTTTTGCAAAAATAGGCCGTTTCTTTGCTAGCTATTGCAAATTGGCTGCAAAGCTGAGCTTCATTGCTTCGGCCTACAAAGAAATAAACAGTTGGTGTTTCTTCACAACTTTTGAGGATAAGCTTTGTTTTTCCAATGCGTCTGCGTCCGGTTAAGACCGTCATTTGTGAATGGTTGTTAAAAGCGATTTTCCTTGTTTTATCCAACAGTTTCAGTTCTATTTCACGATTATAAAATTTCATGATAGTAAATTTAGTTCATACTATTTTGAAAATATACGACAGTAAACTTTACGGCTGTATATTTTGCAAATATAGTGTATTTATCTATGAGTAGAAAATATATGGCCGTAATTTATGCCGCTGTATATTTTGAGAGATGGGTGGAGAACGGGTTGTTAGCCAACGCAGTTGTGACTGCTTGCTAGCGGGCTTGCAGGCAGGACGTAAGTTAGGTATCGGTATTTTATGAGAGATTAATAGTATTTTCCGATTCCCCCAAATCCAGTTATAATTTTATTCTCTTTCGTTTTATTGATAAAGTTGTTTAGTCGTTTTTCAAATTCTTCAGGCCGTTTCCTGGCTGCTTCAATGTATGCAATTCGGATACGTTTATATGGGTCGGAGAAGTGTTGATAGTTTTTCCATGTTGTTTTATCTGCTTTCAATCTGTCAATTATATCATCTGGAAAAATAAAAGGGTCAGACAAAATAGTTCGTATTTTATCCTCAAATTTAGGGTGTATCATTTTATTTTCTAATAACCATTTAAGTCTTTCTTTGTTGGCTTGCGAGTATGTGCTTTTAGGGTTTCTTGGCGTGAAACGCTGAATTTTATGTTCTTTGTCAAGCGATTTTATTGTACTGTCAATCCATTCGAAACAAAGGGCTTCTTCAACGGCATCATTGTATATAATGCTTTTTTTACCTGATGATTTCTGAGGAAAGACAAACCAAATTTCATCTTTGATTTCAAAATTGTCTGTCAGCCACTTTCTCCAATCTTCCCGATTTTCAAAGTACTTTATTTTATTCTCTGTTGCCATAATGGTCATCTTTTGGTAAACTCAATCGGTTCGATGTCATAATTTAGGGTTTTGATGTCGCAGTCTTTGTAATCTATCCCGTAACGCATCCTGATTTCAGCAAAATGCGGGCAGATATACGAAGGCATAGTCGGGTCGACAGAACACCAACCGGCTCCTTCTATGTAGCATTCGGGCCAGGGATTGATAGTTGTGAGTGATATTTCGTAATTATCTCCGTTTTTCGAAATTTGTGTAATCCGCTGGGGATAACAGTCTATTGCTTTAATATCGGACTTCTTCACTGTAAAGGTGAAATTGACGGTATCCTGATTAGCCAGGCGGAAGTATTTGGAATATGATTGTGCAAAAACTGACTGTGCAATAAACATACACATACTCAGCATAAATAGGTCTTTACTCATGACGTTTCGTTTTATGATTTACAAACGATGACAAAGTTAGTAAATATTTAGATGTTATGATGATTATGGGGAATAAACCTTTGGATGGGGAAATTTTCAGGTAGACTTGAAAAAAGTATCTTTTTTGAGAAGATTATCAAGTCTACCTGAAAATTTTTGTTTGTAGAGTAAGTGAAAACTGAAGTGAAAAACAAATTACTTTTTCAGTAAAATTGATTCTATCTTTTCCTTTAACTGATCTTTAGGCATTGCTCCCTGAAGCATTTGGGGCTTTCCTTCCATAGGGATGTATAGAAGGGCCGGTATTCCCTGAATGCCGAATGCCTGGGCCAACTCTGTTTCTTTATCTACATCGACTTTGTAAATGTTGATCTGTCCGGCATATTCTTTGGCTAGCTGTTCCAGTGAAGGAGCGATCATCTTACAGGGACCGCACCAGTCGGCATAGAAGTCGATGATGGCAGGTTTATTGCCCAGATATTTCCATTCATTCGGACTGGCTTCGTAATTATATACTTTCTTCAGAAAGTCAGCCTTATTGAGGTGTACAGGAGCTGCTGTCTCTTTTCCTGTAGTTTCGGTGTCGCTTGCTGCTTCGTTGTTTTTAGCCTGTCCTTTGCATGAGGCCAGCGTCATAAAACCGACCATTAAAGCCAGCAATGTAAAGAATTTTCTACTTTTCATTAGATACATTTTTTGATATTGATAATTAATATGTCAGGTCCTGTTTCCAGGCGATACCACTTATATCTGTTAATATAAGTTCGTAATTTCCTTTTGGCAAATCAGCCAGTGCTTTATCCTTTAACGTTAGCTCTGCTTTACTACCTAATGGTATGACAAGGCTATGTTTACCTGGAACAACTTTTGCCACATAATTGTTTTTGATGTCTTTTGCCGGAAATTCGGATAATTCTTCTCCGTTCCTGTTAAGAATAATATTTCCGTTGGTATCTTTTAGAGTGATACCGATCAGAAAAGATCCATATACATCGGCACCTTCCACACGGTAAACGGTGAATGAAAGTTTATCCTGATCCAGACCGGCTGCTGATATCTCGATTTTCGGTTTGACAGATTTATTATGTAATTTTCCCCATACTCCGTTATGAAATACCTGATTAGTCAGGAGTGTCAGGAATAATATGGCCGTAGCACCTGTGATCGACATTTTTCCTAATACATTATGGCTGACAGGCAGTGGACCGGAGGTCAGCCATCGTGTCCATCCATATTCGTTAAACTGCGGTATCCTGGAAATAAGCTTATTATCAAGTGAAAACTTTCCTCCACCTGACAGGAAGATCGTGAAACCGGCGGCGATGCCCAGAACGCCTATTTGCCATTCATCCAAACAGGTTGTTCCCAGCCAACCTGAACCTAATAATATTCCGGTAGCAAGGCTTAACACTCCGATACTCATCAATCGGGTAAAGAAGCCGAGTATGAAAAGCAATCCGACAATTCCTTCAATGATTGTAAATATAACCATCGACCACCAGAGCTGTTCCGGATTGGATACGAGATATTCGATGAGAGGCTTTATACCGAATGATTGAATTTTTCTCCAATGTAACCGGCTGTGTCGGGAATCAATTTATTTTCCAGTATCAACCTTCGCCAGAAAGCGGAAAAATAAGTCCAGCCAACAACCAGGCGCAGTGCAAATGTAAACATTCCGAATAAAGAATATGATTGCTGCATATTCTGTTTTTCTTCTATTTCCATATCTATAAGTTATTTATCTTTATTTGTTGAAACTTTATTTTCTTTTTGGAAAGAGCTGAAAAGTAATCCCCCGATGATGCTTCCCCAAATCGAACTGTTGATTGGTGAAGAAGTTATAGGGCATGTCCCTGTTGTACAACCGATAAATTTCCAATAAAGAAATCCTCCAAGTGCGCCTATTGCTATCCCCAGTAATGTGAGCCAGTGTCTTTTGATGTATTTTCTTGTCATTGTAAAATCTCCTAGTGTTGTTGAGTTATTAATATTTTTTCCCTTGCAAGGATTATAATACAAACGTAGATTGTATTTTCTAATAAAACAAGTTTCTACTGGAAAATATATATAGGCGTAACAAACTTTCACGAAAAAGTCTATCAACAGCAGTTTCAAAACCGATTTATTGTGAAGTTTTTTTTCTCCTTCGCATTTTTATACAAAATCGTATAGTGGACTTTATTCCCTGTTTGTCTACTTTATAAACATTATAAGATAGAATGGATCTTTACTATCCGGGAAGTCGATTTTCAGTAAAAAACGGCCGATCGGATTTGATATGATTGAAATTATCTATCTTTGTGGTCAAAGAAAGGTAATCAATGACTCAAAAATATCCATCCGCTTTATTGGAAAATGCAGTAAATGAGTTGGCTTCGCTTCCCGGAGTGGGGAGGAAGACGGCTTTGCGACTGGCTTTATATATGTTACGCCGGGATGAAGGTTATACGGAAAATTTTGCATCCGCTTTGCTGGCCTTGCGGAAAGAAGTGAAGTATTGCAAAGTTTGTCATAATATCTGTGACGATGAGATGTGTTCTATCTGTGCTGATCCTAAACGGGATCAGTCGACCGTTTGTGTGGTTGAAAATATCAAGGAAGTAATGGCGATCGAAAATACCGGGCAGTTTCGTGGTGTTTATCATGTTCTTGGAGGGATTATTTCGCCGATAGACGGTATTGGACCGGGCGATTTGCAGATAGACAGTCTGGTGCAACGGGTCGCTAACGAAGAAGTAAAGGAAATTGTCCTTGCACTTAGTACTACGATGGAAGGGGACACGACCAATTTCTTTATCTATCGCAAGCTATCCCCTTATAATGTGAAGATAACCGTCATTGCCCGTGGTGTTTCTATTGGTGATGAGATTGAGTATGCGGACGAAATAACATTGGGACGTTCTATTGTGAACCGTACCAGTTTTAATGACTCAATAAAAATATAATCTGATTCTTATGTACGAAACCAAGATTTCCGTTATTATCGTAAACTATAATGTAAAGTATTTCCTGGAACAATGTCTTTATTCGGTTCAGGCTGCTGTTGCCGGACTCGATGCTGAGGTTTTTGTTGTGGACAATAATTCGACGGATGGTTCTGTCGATTATCTCCGTCCCCGGTTTCCGGAAGTGACGTTTATAGAGAATAAGGATAATCCGGGATTTGCTAAGGCCAATAATCAGGCGATCCGTCCATGCAACGGAGAGTATGTTTTGTTGCTTAATCCGGATACAGTGATAGGTGAGGAGAGTCTTCGAACCCTGTGTTTCTTCATGGATGAACATGGGGTATTCCTGCCTGAAAGTAAACGGAGTTTTCCTTCTCCCTGGGTTTCGTTCTGTAAGATCTTCGGTTTGTCGAAGTTGTTTCCGAAATCCCGTGTTTTTTCAAGATATAGCCTGGCGTATCTGGATAAGGAGAAACAACATAAAGTGGATGTGCTGGCCGGTGCATTTATGTTGCTGCGCCATGAAGCGCTGGATAAGACCGGACTCCTGGATGAAGATTTCTTTATGTATGGCGAGGACATCGACCTGTCGTACCGGATGGTGTTGGGGGGCTATAAAAACTATTATATCCCCGAGCGTATTCTCCATTATAAAGGAGAAAGTACCAAGCATGGCGATATGAAATATGTAAAGGCATTCTACGGTGCCATGTTGATCTTTTTCAATAAATATTATCCTCATTCCGGCTGGCTGATGGGATTTTTTATCCGGCTGGCTATCGGGTTGCGTGCTTCATTGGCTGCTTTATCGCGTTTGTTGGGAGTAAAGCCAAAGTCGAAAAGCAAGCATAAGCGCTTACTGGTTCTTTGCCGTGAGGACAATTTTGAAGCGATTAAGGCTGCCTGTGTAAAACAGATGCCGGAACTGGAACATGTAAATCTTTGGGATCTGGATGAGGAACGTGTAATGGATGCTATCTGCCGCCGTAATCAGATGAAGGAGTTTACGGATTATGCTTTTTGTTATCCGGATGCCCGTTTTGAACAGATGCTTCTGTTTATGGATACGCTGGTCGACAAGAAAGTTACTTATCATATTTATTGTAAAAAAAGTGGACAACTAATATCACCGGGAAAATAATATGGCACAACTGGAAAATGAAACGATCCGTCTCCGTGCCCTGGAGCCGGAAGATCTGGAACTTTTGTATCGCTGGGAGAATAATCCGGAGCTTTGGAGTCTTGGAAATACAATGTCTCCCTATTCGCGTTATATACTGAAAGAGTATATTCGTGAGTCGCATCGTGATATCTTCGACCTGAAGCAGTTACGCCTGATGATCGAGCTCCGTTCAACGGGGGCGGCTGTCGGTACTGTCGACCTGTACGATTTCGAACCGCATCATCGGCGTGCCGGTATCGGTATTTTACTGGAACCTGTTTATCAAGGAAACGGGTTGGCTACCGAAGCAATGAATGTACTGGTGGATTATACGTTCTCTTTTCTGAAACTGCATCAGTTATATGTGCATATACCCGTCGATAACGAGGCCAGCAAAGCTCTTTTTACCCGCTGCGGATTTACCGTTACAGGTATCATGACAGATTGGATCATCACAGAAAACGGATATTCTGATGTACTGATGATGCAAAAAGTAAATAAACAGATTGTGTGAAAATTTAATTCAGATAAGGATCTTTCGGATATTTAGTCCATGCCTCGTAGTTACTGCCTAACTGTTCAAGTGAGTTCTTCCAAAAACTTTCTCCATCGGCAAGTAATACATTTTCTTTAGCTGCGTGACTGACTACCCACGAGTTTTTATTGATCTCGTTTCCCAGCTGTCCTTCCGTCCATCCCGAATAACCAAGGAAAAACTTTACTTTTCCTTCAATCGAATGGCCATTCTGCATATAACGCTTCAATGCTTCGAAATCACCGTCGAAATACAGGCGGTCTTTGATCTTTACAGAGTCGGGTACGATCAGATCTCCCAATGAATGGATAAAGAACAACCGGTTGGCACTTACCGGGCCACCCAAATAGATTGGTATTTCCGGATACTCTTCCAGTTCCGGGAAAAAAGTGTTTACAATCAGATCCGTTTTCTTATTTAATACAAACCCCATCGATCCTTGCGTATTGTGTTCTACCAGTAGAACAACAGAACGCTGGAAATAAGCATCTTGCAGGAAAGGTTCTGATATGAGTATGCTTCCTTGTGCAGGAAGGAGATTATTATGCGTAATTTTGAATATGTTATTATATGTAGCCATAGTGAAGATTGCTTACTGTTGTTAGACAGGGACAATATATGGCTTTTGATGTTAAGAAGCAAACGAAAAACCCGGCATTTGGGTTAATAAGTGTAAAATAAATGCCGGGTTTGTGTTAATTATAAGGTATGATTTTCTTTGAATAGCTTTAAACGCTCTTCAAGCAGATCATATTGATGCGGTTTGATAAACGAAGTGCAGGCGCGAAGTCCTTCCTGATTACTTCCTGTCGTGCTTAATGAGATAGCACTTACGCCGTAATAGATCAGTTCTTCCATCAGCTGTCCGCCGGTCATTCCGGGATAGGCGATCGTGAAATAGAAACCGTCGGCAATAGGCTCGTCCAGGTCATGGTCGTAAACGATCGTAAAGCCATAGTCTGTAAAGATCTTCTTTAGCTTTTCAGCACGGCGTCCATATTCTTTCACTTCAGTGATAAAATCGAACTGTCCGTCGGATGCCGCTTTGAACATGGCAGCCAATGCAATCTGTGAACAGTTCCGTAAGCTTGATAAAGATACAGAAATTGTAAAAAAAGATCTCCTGGAAGAATTATATCCACATATCAGCAAACTTATTTTTGGGGGATTTCGTCTGATGGTGGAGCATTGCCACGGAATATATAACTTTATTTATAAAATGTCTGGAAAAATGAAAGTAGAAATGCAGCCGAGAGGAGCTGCGATTTATAAAAAGTTAAAGAAAATCCTGGAAAAGGAACAGCCGGATGTTATTGTCTGTACACATCCGATGTGTGTAAAGGCAATTGCATCATATAAAGAAAAGACTGGACTTTCGACACCGCTGGTTACATGTATTACAGATATCAGCATGCATCCGGAATGGAAAGCAGATCAGACAGATCTGTATCTGGCACCTACCAGGGAGATTAAGGAGCATCTGATCTGTGAAGGTACAAAAGCAGAGAATATTCTTGTAACAGGAATTCCTGTACGTCAGCAGTTCTTGAATATGGACAGGAAACATCTGGAAAATGAAAAAGAAGTTCGCAGAGTTCTTGTAATGGGAGGCGGACTTGGCCTCATGCCAGATTTGAGAAGATTACTGGGAAAATTGCATAGTATGCAATCTGTTCAGACCATTGTTATTACGGGAAAGAATCATAAAATGTACGAAGAATGGGTGAACCGGTATGAGGATGTCAAAGTACTGGGAT
>OHQM01001274.1_pt1 | contig 10879 bp, 6 predicted proteins | sample 1577941 | NCBI WGS metagenome assembly OHQM01 (sample SAMEA3879604, study PRJEB24766) | human gut metagenome | biome: human-associated habitat; feature: feces | place: USA | collected 1985/1987
AGTACCGCCAGAGGTACGTGGACCTCATCATGAGCGACGAGAGCCGCCGCAACTTCGAGATACGTTCGAGGTTCGTGAGCTATGTGCGCCGCTTCCTGGAGGGCCGCGGCTTCATGGAGGTCGAGACTCCGGTGCTCAACACCATCTCCGGCGGTGCGACGGCGCGGCCCTTCATCACGCACCATAACGCTCTGGATATAGACATGTATATGCGCATCGCCACGGAGCTGCACCTCAAGCGCCTCATCGTCGGCGGCATAGAGCGCGTGTACGAGATAGGCCGCATCTTCCGCAACGAGGGCATGGACACGCGGCACAACCCGGAGTTCACCACCGTCGAGCTATACCAGGCCTACGCGGACTTCAACGACATGATGGACCTCTTCGAGGACCTGCTCTCCGGCGCGGCGATGGAGATACTCGGCACCTACGAGGTTGATTGGCAGGGCGAGCATATCTCCCTTGCCCCCGGCTGGCCGAGGATGACCATGGCAGAGGCCGTGAAGAAGCACCTGGGCATAGACTTCATGGCCATCGAGGGCGACGCCGAGGCCGTGGCGGCGGCCAAGGCCGCGGGCGTGGATATGGACGGCGTGGAGCCCACCTGGGGCCACGCGCTCTACGAGTGCTACGACCAGAAGGTCGAGGAGCTGATGATCCAGCCCACCTTCATAACCATGCACCCTGTGGACGTCTCGCCCCTCGCGAAGCGCAGCCCGAAGGACCCGCGCCTCACTGAGCGTTTTGAGCTCTTCATCTGCCGCAGCGAGATGGGCAACGCCTTCTCCGAGCTGAACGACCCCATAGACCAGAAGCAGCGCTTTGAAAAGCAGGTCGAGCTGCGCGCCAAGGGCGACGACGAGGCCGGCATGATGGATACCGACTTTATAAACGCCCTCGAATACGGCATGCCGCCCACGGGCGGCCTGGGCATAGGCATAGACCGCTGCGCCATGCTGCTGACGGGCTGCGACTCCATCCGCGACGTCATCCTCTTCCCCACCATGAAGCCGCTGGATATGCCCAGGGCCGAGAAAAAGCCCGAGCCAGCCCCCGCGCAGGAGGTGAAGCCGGAGCCCATAGACTTCTCCAAGGTCGAAATTGAGCCGCTTTTCGCGGACTTCGTGGACTTTGAGACCTTCAGCCGTTCCGACTTCCGCGCCGTCAAGGTCAAGGCCTGCGAGGCGGTGAAGAAGAGCAAGAAGCTGCTAAAGTTCACCCTGGACGACGGCAGCGGGGAGGACCGCGTCATCCTCAGCGGCATCCATGAGTATTACGAGCCGGAGGAGCTCGTCGGCAAGACCTGCATCGCCATCACGAACCTGCCCCCGCGCGCAATGATGGGCATAGACTCCTGCGGCATGCTCATCTCCGCCGTGCACCACGAGGAGGGCGCGGAGCGCCTGCATCTGCTGATGGTGGACGAGCACATCCCCGCCGGCGCCAAGCTCTATTGAGCGCCGGGATGGAAGGAGAACGGCCATGAACTGCCTTGTCGTCATAGACGTACAGAACGACTTCGTCACCGGCTCCCTGGGGACGCCGGAGGCGGTGGAGATGCTCCCGCGCCTGCTGGAAAAGATGCGCGGCTTTGAAGGAGCCGTTTTGATGACACTGGACACCCACGGCGAAGACTACGCGGACACGCAGGAGGGCCGCCTCCTGCCCGTCTCCCACTGCGTCAGGGGCACGGAGGGCTGGCGCTTCCCGCCGGAGGTGGAGGCCCTGCGCGAGAGCCTCGGCGCGCGTGTGTACGAGAAGCCCACCTTCGGAAGCACAAGCCTTGTCTCGGAGCTTAAGCGCCTGTATGACGAGGCGGAGCTGGAGTCCGTGGAGCTCGTCGGTCTGTGCACGGACATATGTGTGATCTCGAACGCCCTCATGATAAAGGCTGCAATGCCTGAGCTTCCGGTATATGTAGACGCCGCCTGCTGTGCGGGCGTCACGCCGGAAAAGCACGCGGCCGCGCTGGAGGTCATGCGCAGCTGCCAGGTCATCCTGAAATAAAGTTTACAATTTGTTCACATTCACCCCGGAATTTGATGCAACTCCGATACACATTTCCTGTAAAATGTGTATAAACACGGCGATAACATCATATTTCGGGGTGATTTTATGCGCAACTTCAGGAGCATGACAGCGATTATCCTGGCCCTGTGCCTCTGCCTGGGCCTCGCCGCCTGCGGACAGGCGCCGGAGCAGGACCTGCCGGAGCCGCAGGCGAGCGCGCCCGCGCAGACCGATGGGCAGCAGCTGGAGCAGGAGCTGGTGGAGCAGCTGACCCTCACGAAGGAGGCGCTGCCCGGCGGCCTGGCCTCGCTGGACGCCATGAGCGGCCGGGACGGCGAGTTCGTCCTCGCTGGGCAGGATGACTCGGGGCAGCCTGTGCTGGGCGTCCTGGACGCGCAGGGCGCGTTTGAGGCCCTGGCGCTGCCGGAGGACGTACTGAGCGTGGACGCCGTCTGCCGGACGGGCGAGGGCGCGGCCGCCCTGGCCTTCACGGAGGCGGGCGCGTGCATCCTCAGCTACAGCGGCGGTGAGCCCTCGCGCGTGGAGCTGGCCGCCGAGGCCGCCGACCACCTTTACGGCGACCTGGGCCTCGCTGTGAGGGACGGGAATTACTACGTCATGTACTACATGGGCATTGTTGAGTTCGGCCCGGACGGCCAAGCGGCCCGCAGCTGCATGGGCGAGGAGAAGTGGAGCTATTTCACCTCCATGCAGGAGGCGGACGGGCGCATCTACGTGGCGATGGGCGACGGCATGGACGGCGGCGGAACCCTCTGCGAGCTGGACACGGAGAACATGGCCCTCGTGACCGCGGATACAGGCGAGCTGGGCGTCACGGTCCTGGGCCTCTCGGCTGAGGGCGGGCTGCTCCTGAGCGGAGAGCTGGAGGGCCGCGATGTCGTGGCCGAGCCTGGCGAGGGCGGGCCAGCGGAGCTCTTCGACTGGTCTGAACCCGGCGTCGCCGTCGTGACCTACCTCGGCCTCTGGGAGCAGCCGGACGGCAGCTATATCCTCTTCCGTCCCGGCGCGACGGAGCTGGAGCGGCTCACGCTGCAGCTCACAAAACCCAAAACGGAGCTGCGCGTACTGACGGACTACGCGGGGACGGTGCTCTACGACCTCGTGAACGCCTTCAACCAGGAGGACCCGGACTACAAGCTCCGCGTCGAGAGCCTGTATGACGAGGGTATGAGCATGGAGCTGCTGAACACCCAGCTCATCGCGGGCGAGGGGCCGGATATCTTCGCCTTCTGCTACTATGACAATCTGACCCGCCTCGGCCCGGCGGCGACGGAGGACCTCCTGCCCTACCTCGACGCCGACGCGGAATATTCGCGCGAGACGATCGTCCCCAGCCTGCTCGCCGCCATGAGCCCGCAGGGCAAGCTGGCCGCGCTGCCCTACGCCTTCAGCATGGTCACCTTCACCGCGCCCTCGGACGTCTTTGCGGAGCCGGGCATCAGCTTCGACGAGGCCAAGGCCGCGGCGGAAGCGGCGGACCTGCCCATTTTCCCGCCCTGGATGGCGCAGGATATCCTCTGGGGCTGGATGAGCAACTTCGCCGCCGTGCAGTTCACCGACCTCGAAGCCGGGACCTGCTCCTTCGACAGCGAGGCGTATCTCAGCCTCCTGCGCGAGTGCGGCGAGACGAGCACGGAGCTGCCCGCTGATATAAGCCAGAACAATGTCGGCCTGCTGCAATTTGAGACGCTGCAAAACTTCATGCGCCTCGGCGTCATAAGCGAGCGCTACGGCGGGGAATACACCTTCGCCGGCATGCCGAACGACGAGACGAACGGCAGCATGTTCAGCGTCGATTTGAGCTTCGCCATTTCCGCCCAGAGCAAATATAAGGACGGGGCCTGGCGGTTCGTGCGGGAGTGCCTCAGCCCCGAGGTGGGCGGCTCGGGAGCGGAGGGCTCGGGTTCGTCCTTCCCGGCCAGCGCTGAGCGGCTTGAACGGCTGCTGCAAACCGTTGTGGATGAGGGCATAGACAACTACGGCGAGATGATAACGATAAGCGAAGCCGACGCGGACAAGTTCCGCGAGCTGGTCGAGGGCACCACGACAGTGCAGTACAGCCTGCCCACCGTGACGGACATCCTGAACGAGGACGCCTCTCAGTATTTCTCCGGCCAGACGAGCGCGGAGCAGGCCGCGGAGTACAGCCAGAACCGCGTCAGCACCTGGTTGGCGGAGCAGGGCTGAGACATAGACGGAGGTCAAGACATGAAAAAACGACACCTGGCCCTGGCCCTTGCCCTGGTCATGACCCTGCTGGCCGCCTGCGGCGGCGAGGCCCCACCCGAACCGGCTTTCACCGGCGCGCCTGAGACGCAGGGCCCGGAACCCACGGCGTCGCCTGCGCCCGAGTGGACGAGCGAGGGCCGCCCCTACCGCCAGAGCCTCGTGAACACCGGCGCGGACTCCACCCTGGGCGTATTCGGCCTCGGCGGCGACTATTACGCCTGCGCCATGTTCTTCGGCCAGAACGCTCCCAGCGAATACGTCCTGCTGAAAAACGGCGAGCGCTTCTATACGCCCGAGAGCGGTGCGGTGCAGGCGGCCTGCGCTGGGGAGGGCTGCATCTGGCTGCTTGAGAGCCGCGAGACCGAGACCGGGGCCCTGAGCCTCCTCGTGCAGCTCTCTCCGGAGGGCGGGACGCTCTCGGAGCTCGACCTTGGCGCCTTGGGCCTGGGCGAGGCGTATTTTTCCGATATGCGCTCAGCAGACGGCGGCGTCTGGCTCCTGGGAGCGGGCAAGGCCGTGCTCATAGCCGAGGGGGCCGTGGCCGCGCAGCTGAACGTTCCGGCTGAGGCAAAGCTCCTGCGCAGCGGCAGCGGCGGGGCCTGCCTCATCGAGTACGGCGGTGAGAGTGCCGCAGTGAGCGCTCTCGGCCCCGAGGGCGTCGAGCCGCTTTTCACCCTCGATGGCACGGAAACGCAGGCCTTTGACGGCACCGAGGAGTTTTTCCTCATCTGCGCCGACGCTGAGGCGGCGTACGGCCTCGACGAGACGGGCGGTAAAACTCCGCTCATCGTCTGGGCCGACTGTGCCGTCGAGAGCAGCGCCCTGCGCGGCCTCGCCCCGCTTGGGGACGGGGACTTTATGATGCGCAGCGCCGTCGGCCTGAGCCGCCTTAGCCTGACGGAGCCCTCCGAGATGCCCGCCGGCGGCGAGCTGACCCTGGCCACGCTGGGGCAGAGCAGCTACTTGGTCCAGGGCTTCAACGCCGGGGGCACGGGCTGGCAGGTCAGGGAAGTGGACTACAGCCAGGGCGGAGCCCTGAGCGCGCAGGACGCCTTGACGAAGCTCTACGCAGACATCGCCGCGGGCGCCGGGCCGGACCTGCTGCTGCTAGAGGGCATGCCCGTGGAGAGCCTTGCGCGCCGTGGCTATCTTGCGGACATCGGCGAGCTGCTGCAAGGAGACCCGGAGGTCTCGGCGGAGGACCTGGTGTTCGCCGGCAGGCTGGGCGGCGGGACCTACTATGTCTCCGAAAGCTTTGGTATCGACACCTGCGCGGGCCTGAAGTCGAACTTCGGCGAAGCCGCAGGCTGGACGCCGGAGGAATACCTGGAGGCCGAGCGCGCGCTGGAGCCCGGCGCGCAGATGATGTATTACGTCACGCGCGAGAGTTTCATCCGTGACGCAGCCCAGCGCTATATGCAGCAGGCCATAGACTGGCAGACCGGAGAGTGCAGCTTCGACAACGCGGAGTTCATAGCCCTGCTGGAGACGGTGGGCCAGATAACCGAGCACCCGGAGACGACGGAGTTCACGGGCTATGTCCCGCCCGAGGAGGAGCTTCGCACGGGCAAAACGTACATCGAGACAGTGCGCGTCGCCAACGTCGCCAAACTGAGCGAATTTGAAAAGGCGGTGGGGCAGGAGCTCAGCTTTGTAGGGATGCCGATGCCCGACGGGAGCAACGGCTCCGTCATGGACCCGTCCTCGCCGGTGGGCGTCTTTGCCGGCAGCGAAAAGCCGGACGGCTGCCGGGAATTCGTCAAATACCTGCTGCTGAGCTACGATATGAGCTACCACCGCGACAAAAACAGCGCCCTGCCCATGTACCGCCCCTACCTCGAAAAGCTGGAGGCCGAGGCCGTGTCCGAGGGCCGCATGACGGCGGAGGAGGTCGAGCGCTTCGAGAGCTTCCTGGCCTCGGTGGAGAACTCGACGCTTGTGGACGAGACGGCTCTGGGCATCATCTGCGAGGAGGCGGCGGCCTGCTTCACAGGCGCCAGAACGGCGGCGGAGGCCGCGCGGATAATACAGGAACGGCTGAGCATATATGTTTCCGAACAGAGCTGAGAGACGGCGCGGCGAAGGCCGCGCCGCTTTTTTGGGCTTGTACTGGCGAAACTGTTGTGTTAAAGTTTATATTAAATGTGCAGGACCCGCTTGAACTTTTTGACAATGGACGGCATATATGTTAAAAATGGAGAGGATAAGCTCTAGGAAAAACGGGTATATAGCCTATCTGCGCCAGCTCGCCTCCGACGGCGCGCTGCGCCGTGATAGCGGGGAGACCGTGCTCGACGGGGAGAAGCTCCTGGGCGAGGCGCTCGCCTCCGGCTGCGAGGTGACGAGCCTGCTCGCGGCGGAGGGGAGCCTGCCGGGCCGCGTCCCGGAGGGTCCGCGGCTTTACGCCGCACCGCCGGAACTCGTGGCCTACGCCTCGCCGGTGAAGAACAGCCCCGGACCGGTGTTCACCGTGCGCCTGCCCGAGCGGCGCGCGCCGGAGCGCGTGGAGAGCGCCGTCGTGCTCGAGAGCGTGCAGGACCCCGGCAACGTCGGTACGGTCATAAGGACGGCGAACGCCCTGGGCGTGGACGCCGTCATCCTGGCCGGTGACTGCGCGGACCCGACCTCGCCCCGCTGCGTTCGCGCGACGATGGGCGCGGCCTTCCGTCAGAGCATTGTGGAGGCAGACCTGCCCGGCCTTGCGCGGCTGCTCGGGGGCTGGGACCTGCCTCTCTACGGCGCGGCCCTCGCGGAGGGCGCGCTCGATATCCGCTCCGCGGAGCTTTCGCGCGCAGCCGTCGCCATAGGCAACGAGGGCCACGGCCTCTCGCCGGAGCTCCTGGGGCTATGCACGGGCCGGGTCATTATCCCCATGGCCCCGGGAAGCGAATCTCTTAACGCCGCCGTGGCGGCGGCGATAGTCATGTGGGAGCTCTCAGGCCGCAGACTGTGAGGTGGAGGCATGTCGGAACTCAAATACTGGCTCTGGCTTTCCTCACTGACGGGCGTGCGCCCGAGGGTGAAGCGCCTGCTGATTGAGCGCTACGGCGGGGTGAGGGAGGTCTACTTCGCGCCGAGGGGCGACTACGCCGCGCTCGGCGGCCTGACGGAGCAGGAGTGCGCCGCCCTCGAAAACAAGAGCTTCAACACGGCCTACCGCATAATCGAGGACTGCGAGAACCTGGGCGTGGACATTAGGACGATACAGGACGCGGATTATCCCCGCCGCCTTGCGGCGATATACGACCCGCCCGTCGTGCTCTATGTGCGCGGGCGGCTGCCCGTAGTGGACGAGAAGGCCGCCGTCGCCGTGGTCGGCACGCGCCGTGCCTCGCCATACGGCATAAAGATGGCCGCGAGGCTGGGCTATGAACTGACGCGCTGCGGCGGGCTGGTGGTGTCCGGCCTCACCGTGGGCGTGGACGTGACAGCCGCGCAGGGCGCGCTGATGGCGGGAGGCAGCTGCATAGGCGTGCTGGGCTCGCCCATAGACGACGAGAGCTGGGGCGGGGAGACCGCGCGGGACGTCGCCGCCGCGGGCGCCGTCATAAGCGAGTATCCGCCGGGCGCGAAGCGGCACCCGGCCTTCTTCCGCGCCAGGAACCGGATAACCGCGGGCCTGTGCGTGGCCGCAGTGGTAGTCGAGGCCCCGAAAAGGAGCGGCGCCCTGCTGTTTGCGGACGAGGCGCTCAGTCAGGGCAAGGAGGTTTTCGCCGTCCCGGCGAACGCGGACGCGGAAAACGCCGCAGGCGGCCTGGCGCTCATCAAGGAGGGCGCACAGCCGGTCACGGGCGGCTGGGACGTGCTCAGCGGCTTTGCCGGGCGCTTCAAGGACCTGCGCGACCCCGGCGCGGCCCGAAAACTGCCCGCGGACTGCGAGCGGACCCTCTCCGCCTATGCCGCCGAGAACGCGCCCGAGCCGGAGGAGCGGGAAGACGCGACACCACCGCTTGTCCAAAAAGACGTTGACAAGCCCCAAGGTGTGGAATATATTGACCTAAGGAAACAGCTGGAGGGCCTTACTGAGGCGCAGCTCGCCATCGTGACTGCGCTGGAACGGCCTTCGACACATATAGACGATGTGATAGATAAAACGGGTCTGCCCGCGCAGGAAGTGCTCTCGGAGCTGACCATGCTCCAGATAGCCGGCCTCGTGAGCCAGGAGCCGGGCAAAAGGTTTACGCTGAATATCAGTCAAAAGTGAGGACGTTTTAATGGCAAAAGCAAAGACGGCGTTGGTCATAGTGGAATCCCCGGCCAAGGCCAGGACCATCGAGAAATACCTGGGCAGCGATTATAAAGTCGTGGCCTCCATGGGCCACCTGCGCGACCTGCCCAAGAGCACGATGGGCGTGGATATAGAAGGCGGCTTTGAGCCGCAGTATATCCCCGTGAAGGGTAAGGAAGACGTGATAAAGGATCTGCGCGAGCGCGCGGAGAAGGCCTCCATGGTCTATCTCGCGACCGACCCGGACCGCGAGGGCGAGGCCATAGCCTGGCATTTGAAGGAGCTGCTGGGCCTGCCGGACGGCAAGGCCTGCCGCGTCACCTTCAACGAGATAACGAAAAGGGTCGTGACGGAGAGCATCGCCGCCCCGCGCGACATAGACATAGACCTTGTGGACGCCCAGCAGGCGCGCCGCATCCTGGACAGGATAGTCGGCTACGAGCTCTCGCCGCTGCTGTGGAAGAAGATACGCCGCGGGCTGTCCGCGGGCCGCGTCCAGTCCGTGGCCACCCGTATGGTCTGTGACCGGGAGCACGAGATTGCGGATTTTAAGCCCCAGGAGTACTGGTCCCTGGATGTCCGGCTGGATACCGACGGTACGGAAAAGACCCGCTTTCTTGCCCGCTACCACGGGGAGAACGGCAAGAAGCGGGAATTGAACTCCGCCGGGGAGGTGGCGGCGGTGATCGCGGCGGTGGAGAACCAGCCCTTCTCCGTCAAGACGGTCAAGCGCCAGGATAAGCAGCGCTCCCCCTCGCCCCCCTTTACCACCTCCACCCTCCAGCAGGAGGCCAGCCGGAAGCTGAGCATGACGCCCCGGCGGACCATGGCCATTGCCCAGCAGCTGTACGAGGGTGTGGATATTGCCGGGGAGGGCACCGTGGGTCTGATTACCTATATGCGTACCGACTCCCTGCGCCTCTCTGACGATGCGCTGGATGCCGCCAGGACGTTTATCCTGGGCCGCTACGGCCAGGACTACTACCCCGAAAAGACCCGCGTCTTTAAGACCAAGGCCGGTGCGCAGGACGCCCACGAGGCCATCCGTCCCAGTGACGTCACCCTGACGCCGGAGCGGATCAAGGGGGATCTGACTGCCGAGCAGTACCGGCTCTACCGGCTGATCTGGAGCCGGTTTGTGGCCTGCCAGATGGCCAACGCCGTCTATGACAGCGTATCCGTGGAGGTGGAGGCCGCGCTCCACAGCTTCCGTGCCTCCAGCAGCAGCCTGAAGTTTTCCGGCTACACCGCGGTATACGAGGAGGGCAAGGATGAGGAAAAGGAGGAGAAGGAGGGCAGGAGCCTGCCGGAACTCTCCCAGGGCCAGCAGTTGAACAGCCGGGGCTTTGAAAAAGAGCAGCACTTTACCCAGCCCCCCGCCCGCTACACCGACGCCACCCTTATCCGGGCCATGGAGGAGAACGGAATTGGCCGCCCCTCCACCTACGCCCCCACGGTCAGCACCATTCTGGACCGGGAGTATGTCATCAAGGAGGGCAAGTACCTGAAGAGCACCCCCCTGGGCGAGGTGGTCAATGGGCTGATGTGTGACAAGTTCGCGGATATTGTGAACACCAAGTTTACCGCCAACATGGAGCAGCAGCTGGATGATGTGGAGGAGGGAAACAAGCAGTGGCGCACTCTGCTCCACGAGTTCTACGACCCCTTCAAGGCCAACCTGGAGCAGGCGGAAAAGGATCTGGAGGGCGTGCGGCTGAAGGTACCCGCCGAGGAGACCGACGAGGTCTGCGATCTCTGCGGCCGGAATCTGGTGATCAAGAGTGGCCGCTTTGGCCGGTTTTTGGCCTGCCCCGGCTACCCTGAGTGCACCTTCACCAAGCCCCTGGTCATCGCCATGCCGGGCCGCTGCCCCAAGTGTGGCGGCCGCATCCTGAAGAAAACCAGCCGCAACGGCTACGCCTACTACGGCTGCGAGCACAACAGCGACAAGGATGAATCGGCCCGGTGCGACTTTATGACATGGGATATCCCCGTGGCGGACGACTGCCCGGTGTGCGGCCAGACCATGTTTAAAAAGTCCGGCAAGGGCTTTAAGAAGCCCTTCTGCATCAACCCCGCGTGCCCCAATTTCCTGCCCGAGGACCAGCGGGGCTATAAGAAGAAGACCGCCGAGGCCGCGGAGAGCCCCGCGGAAGGCGCGCCTCCCCGGGAGGAGAAGAAGCCGCCCGCAAAAACGGCCGCCCGCAAAACGCCGGCCAAAGCGAAGGCGGCGGCCAAAAAGCCCGCCGCCCGGACGAAAAAAGAGGCCTGACGCAGCCCGGCGCGGATGCCGGGCAAGGCCAAAGGAGAACACATGGAACCAGTCATCGTGATCGGCGCGGGCCTGGCGGGGTCCGAAGCCGCCTGGCAGCTGGCCTGGCGGGGCTTCCC
>OHQM01001293.1_pt1 | contig 10724 bp, 9 predicted proteins | sample 1577941 | NCBI WGS metagenome assembly OHQM01 (sample SAMEA3879604, study PRJEB24766) | human gut metagenome | biome: human-associated habitat; feature: feces | place: USA | collected 1985/1987
CTGTTTTCGGACGTTATAAAAGGAATAGTGAAAATGTAAAATGAGCGTGTGGGAGGCGCGGGGGAATGATTACAATACTGATTGTAGATGATGAAAAACCCACGCGCGACGCTCTGCGCATGGGTTTTCAGGATGATTATGAAGTGTACACCGCCGCCAATCTCTCCCAGGCTTCCGCCCTCCTGCAGGAAGAATCTCCGGACCTGGTTCTGACGGATCTGAGACTGGGCGGGGAAAGCGGCATGGACGTGCTGAAAGCCGCTGCCTCCCTGCCCCACCCTCCGCAAAGCATCATGATGACTGCCTACGGCTCCGTGGATGCCGCCGTAGCAGCTATGAAAGAGGGAGCGTACGACTTCGTCACCAAACCTCTGAATCTGGACGCCGTGGAGCTGGTGCTCAAACGGGCGCTCCATACCCGGAACCTGGAAACGGCCAACCAGGAACTCACCACCCGCATCCAGGCGGACTCCGGACTGCAAAAACTCCTGGGCAGATCCGCCGCCATGGAACACGTATTCTCCATTATTCGTCAGGTGGCCCCCAGCAAAACGACTGTGCTGATTGAGGGGGAAAGCGGCACCGGGAAAGAACTCGTAGCCCAGGCCATCCATTCCCTTTCCGGAAGGCCGGAAAATAAATTCGTGGCCGTCAACTGTGCGGCCCTTTCCCCCCAATTATTGGAAAGCGAGTTGTTCGGCCATGAAAAAGGCTCCTTCACCGGAGCCGGACAACGCCGCATCGGCCGCTTTGAGCAGGCGGACGGCGGCACCATCTTTCTGGATGAAATCGGGGAAATAGACGCCGGAACACAAGTCCGGCTGCTGCGGGTGCTGTCTGAACGGACCATTGAACGCGTAGGGTCCAATGCATCCATTCCCGTCAATGTGCGCGTTATCGCGGCCACCAACAAATCATTGAAAAAGCTCGTGCAGGAAGGAAAATTCCGGGAAGACCTCTACTTCCGCCTCAATGTGGTGCATATCCAGATGCCCCCCCTCCGGAACCGCCGTGAAGACATCCCCCTGCTTGCCACCGCCTTTCTGAAGGAATTCGCCAGGGAAAACAACAAGGAATTCAAGCCCCTCTCCCGGGACGCCCTTGAAGCCGTCCGGAATTACCAGTGGCCGGGAAACGTTCGTGAACTCCGCACGGCCATGGAACATGGCGTCGTCATGAGCAATTCCGCCAGCATAGGCCTCCATCATCTTCCCCCGCAACTGCAGGATACTTCTCCGGAAGCCGCTCCACAGGAACGGCCGGAGGACAATGCACCCAACACGCAGAATGGGCTTGTCCCGGCCGGGGTTTTGAATTTATCCTTGCTGGAACGGAATGCCATCCAACAAGCGCTGGCCCAGTCAAACGGCAATAAAACGGCAGCAGCCCACCTGCTGGGCATCAGCCGGCGCACTCTTCAACGCAAACTACAAGACATCCTCCATTCATGAATGAGCCCTCCTCGGCATCCCGCACCCCTTTTATCATTATCCTTATCCTGCTGCTGGCAATCACGGGGGTGCAGTACTTTTTCAACTTTAACGGGCTGGGCACTGATGCCGCCATGGACCACGCCCAAATCGCCCGCAACGTAGCCAGGGGGCAGGGGATGACCACCAACTGGCTGAGGCCCATCCAGATGGTCTCCGGAAGCACACGCGCCGGCCTCAACCCTTTTCTTTCAGACGCCCAGATACACGAACAGGAAGCCATCCGGGCTGGACAAGGCGAAACCCTCGTCGATCCGGAAAAATTCAATCCCTATGCCCTCCGGGACACACGCAACGCTCCGCTGAACATCCTGACGGAAGCAGCTGTCTTCAGGATGGCCGGCGTCCACAAATTTGACCTGTGGAGCATGACGGGCTCATCCATGATTTACCTGCCTGACCGGATTGTGGCGGGCATTTCCTGCATGTTCTTCATCCTGTCCGTCCTGAGCTGCTATTACATCCTCCTCCGGATGTTTGACGTCACCATCGCCTGCTTCACCTGCCTGACGATGATACTCAGCAATCTTTTCCTGCAGTACGCTACCAGCGGCCTCCCGCAGATGATGATGCTCTTTTTCTTTGCCTGGGGCATCCACTTTTTGTACACGGCCCTGCAAAACAAGGAGGAAAACCGCGCATTCCTGTGGCCTCTCATCGGCAGCTCCATCTGTTTTTCATGCGTCTGCCTTACCGGATGGATCGGGCTGTGGCCCATGGCCGGTTTTCTGATTTTTGCAGGCATCCGGTTCAAACCGCACGGCCTGTACTGCATTCCGGGCCTTATCACTCTCCTTCTTTTCCTGGCCTACCCCATTTACATTAACCGCTCCCTCAGCGGAGGCTTCTTCGGAACGGCTTATTACACCATCTTCACGGGGCTGACCGGCAATGAAGAAATAGCGATGAACGCCCTGGTTTCCGGGAGCATTCCCATCGCTGCCCAAAAAGTAGTCACTTCCGTCATCAACAACATTCTGACACAGGGTGACCTTCTCTATGAAAACCTCGGCAATCTCCCCCTGGCCATGGTATTTCTGCTGGCCCTCCTGCATAAATTCAAACGTCCGGAAGTCAACCAGTCCAAATGGGGCATCTTTGCCATGTGGGTTCCTGCCGTCATCGGCATGGCCATTTATACCTCCAATAAAACCGGCATTTCCTTAGGGCAAATTCAAATCCTCTTCGCTCCCTTTTTCACGGCCTATGGCACGGCATTTGTTCTCAACCTGATAGCCAGGCATTCCAACAAAGAGCTAATCTCCATCCTTCGGGGAGGCGTCCTGCTGCTCTCCCTTCTCATCACTTCCCTTCCGCTTCTGCTCAACCTTCCGCACATTGTGCGGGTGGGCATCCTGACGGCCGGCCGCGGTATTCCGGCATGGCCGCCCTACTATCCCCTGGGCCTTAACCGGGATCTTCGCACCCAGACGGCGGAAAAGGATTTCATTCTCACGGACCAGCCGTCCGCCGTCGGGTGGTATGCAGACCGGAAAGCCATCGGCATCCCCAAAATGGTGGAACAATTCATGGTGCTGGAACGCATTTTGAAATTCCACGGAGGCAAGGTGGGCAGCATTCTGGTGACTCCTTCTTCCACGTCAAAAATGAACCTCCGCACCATTTCCTCCTCCTATGGAGAATTCACTCCCCTCGTTCTGGAAGGCACGGTTCTGTTCCAGACCAAGGATAAAAACCCCGTGTACATCTTTGACCACAGCCGGGCGCTTGCCCCCCTGGCGCAGCGCTTTGGAACGCCTGACTCCCGCCAATTCATTCAGGGAGCGGAAATGATTCTTTACAAAGACCTTCAGGAAACCGCCCCTCAACCTTAATTCCCATATGGCCAAACAACGGAAAAACGCTCCCGGATTTGAAGAATCCGTAGCACGCCTGGAAGAAATCATACGCCTGACGGAAGCCCCCGTCACCGAGCTGGAAGACATGATAGCCCTGGTGGAAGAAGGCAATAAGCTCATCCGTCACTGCCGCAGCATCCTGCATGATGCGGAACTGCGCATTCAAACTCTCAGCAACCCGGAAACCGTTCAGGATAAAACGGATACTGATGAACCAGACAGCAATGAATTCTCCCTCACCTGAACTTCCGGAACTGCTGGCAAGCATCCGCAGCCACGCAGATCTGATGAAAATCCCTGAGTCGGAACTGCCCAGGCTTGCGGAAGAAATCCGGAATACTCTCATTCACTCCCTTTCCCTCACCGGAGGCCACCTGGGCCCCAACCTGGGCGTGGTAGAACTGAGCATTGCCCTTCACCGCGTCTTTGAAACGCCGCGGGATAAAATCATCTTTGATGTCTCCCACCAGGCCTATGTCCATAAAATGCTGACTGGGCGCGCTCCCCTGATCCACACCATCCGCCAGCACGAGGGGCTTTCCGGATTTGCCAAAATGTCCGAATCCCCTCATGACTCCTACGGAGCGGGGCATGCGGGCACGGCGCTTTCCGCCGCCCTGGGCATGTGCGCGGCCAGGGACCTGAAAGGAGAAGACTACCATGTGGTGGCCGTAGCCGGGGATGCGGCATTCACCTGCGGCACCACTCTGGAGGCGCTGAACAATATCAGCCAGACCACCAAACGGTACATCACCATTCTGAATGACAACGAATGGGCCATCGACAAAAACGTAGGAGCGCTGGCAAAATACTTCAACTCCCTGCAAACATCGGAAACGTTTTCCTGGTTAAGGGATAAAACGGCCTCCTTCATTGAAAAGCTGGGCGGCACGCAGGCCAGGGACTTTGCTTTCAAGCTGGAAGGCACCACCAAAAACCTTATCTTCCCGTCCCTGCTGTTCAACAAATTCGGGCTGCGCTATTTCGGCCCCCTGGACGGACACGACATTCCCACCCTGATACGCACCCTTGCCTACATCAAGGATCTCAACGAACCCGTTATTCTGCATGTGGTCACTCAGAAGGGTAAGGGCTACCAGCCCGCTCTGGACAACCCCACCAAATTCCACGGCCTGGGCTCCTATTGCGTGAGGGACGGGGAAACGCAGGCCGCCCCCACCCCCACATTCTCCCATATCTTCGGCTCCACGCTGGTGGAAATGGCGCGCGAGGATGAATCCATCACAGCCATCACGGCCGCCATGGCCAGCGGCACCAAGCTGGACTTATTCAAGGAAGCCTTCCCCAAACGCTATTTCGACGTAGGGATCGCGGAAGAGCACGGCGCCCTCTTCGCCTGCGGGCTGGCGGCGGAGGGCATGAAACCCTACATCGCCATTTACTCCACTTTCATGCAGCGCTGTATTGACATGATTCAACATGACGCCGCGCTGCAAAAACTGCCCGTGCGTTTCTGCATGGACCGCGCCGGGCTTTCCCCGGACGACGGCCCCACACACCACGGGCTGTTTGACATTGCCATGATTCGCAGTATCCCGAACATTGTCTTCATGCAGCCCAAGGATGAAGCCGAATTCGTCCACATGCTCCGAACCATGAACCATTACCAGAACGGCCCCACCGTTATCCGCTATCCCAGAGGATGCGGCGCCGGAACCCCCGTCCCCGCCAAGGCGGAAATCCTCCCCATCGGCAAGGCGGAAGTACTTCAGACGGGACAGGATGTAACCCTCGTTTCCCTGGGCACTATGATCGGCATCGCCCGGGAAACCGTCTCGCTGCTGGAAGCCCGCGGCTACACCGTTACCCTGATCAATGCCCGTTTCATCAAACCTCTGGATGATGAATGCATCCGCCGTCACGCAGCACGCAGCCGGGTGGTCTGCACCTTCGAAGACCACTCCATCAGCGGCGGCTTCAACTCAGCCGTTCTCGAATCCCTGGAAACCGGAGATGTCAAGACGCCCGTGGAAGCCATCGCTTGGCCGGACCAATTTATTGAGCATGGTTCGGAATCCATCCTCAGAAAAAAATATGGACTCACGGCGGAAGCCGCGCTACAAAAAATCATTCCCCACCTGAACTCCTGATCTGTTTATGAAAACACGCACCTTCCTGCTGGCAGCCCTTGCGCTTGCCCTTCTTCCCGTCTCCGCGCGGCAATCCCTGCCGGCCTCCCCTTCCCCTGCCTGGATTCAGGAATTCAACAACCTGCCGGAAACAACCAGAAAAAGCTATATAGCCCAATTCCGCAAAGCGGAACAGCTCTTTGCCCAGAAAAGAATCATGGAATGTCTTTTTTCCCTCATGGAGCTGGAAAAACTTTATGCCGGAAATCCGGGCTTATACAACCTCCGCGGCGCATGCTACATTGAAATCCGCAATATCGAAAAGGCCCTGGAAAATTTTGAAAAAGCCCAGAAACTGGATCCCTCCAACCTCACCATCCAGTTCAACCTGGCGGAAGCGCATTACGTCAATCACGACTATTCCAGGGCTCTGAAAGCGTTCACGGAACTCCTTCTCCCCTTCAAGGACAATCCCGGCATGACGCCCCTGCTGCAATTCAAGCGTTATATCTGCGCCCGCAAACTGGATAACCAGCCTCTTGCTGCGGAATTGGAAAAGCTGTACGGCCCGATGGATGATACGCCATACTACTACTGCACCCAGGCCATCCTCAAACTGATGGAAGGGGACAAGGAAGCCGCCCAGGGACAGCTCCTTTCCGCCATCCGCATCTACGGAGGCACCAGCGCCATCCAGGCCTTCACGGACGCCATGACGGAGGCTGGCATCCTTCCCTCCCCCTATGGGCAAACCGTCCCAACCGAACAGCCGGTAAAAACCGGACTGGAAAAACGCCGTTAATGAATGCGGAAGCGACGGTCCTGAAGCTTTATCCCCTGGGAGAAAACGGCCTGATTGCCGTCTGGTGCACGGAAGAAGGCCTTATCAGGACGGCGGCAAAAAGCGCCAGAAAACCCGGCAGCCCCTTTGCCGGGCGTCTGGACATTTTCTATCAGTGCCGCATGCAGTGGACGCAGGCAAAGAAGGGGGATTTGCACACCCTGACCTCCGCAGACCTGCTTTCACCGCGCCTGGCCCTCCGGAAAAGCTACCTCCGGCTCAGTGCGGCAGGCTATTTCGCGCGCCTGTTTCTCCAAATGCTGGAACCGGACACGCCCATCCCGGAATTTTACGACTTGCTGCAGAGGGCCTACACCTACCTGGAAAACAATGATCCCACGCTGCGCGCCGTCCTGCACTTCGAACAGGAACTCGCCCGGCTGCATGGAATAGCCCACCCAGGCATCCCGGCGCACGTCATTCTGAAATCCCACTTCGGCAAGCTTCCCCCACAGCGGGAAAAACTGCTCGGAAGCCTGGAACAAAAAGAAAGCTGAACAACATGCCTATCCTGCTTTCATCCTCAGCAGGGGATGTTCCCCGCCCCGCTCAACACGTCCTTCCTCCGGGACGGGATGCGCATTGTTCCGTGCGCGAGATTGACTTGTCCGCAGCCTTCGGGCAGAATATCCGGCACGGTTTTACTGCATGAAGATCCTTGACAGATACATTGCCCGCCAGCTGCTGGGTGTCACGGCCCTGGGGGTAATGGCCCTGAGCGCCCTGCTCCTTCTGGGCAACCTGTTCAAGGAACTGCGTCCCCTCCTGGTGGAAAACAAGGCTCCCATCAGCATCGTTCTGGAATTCATCTTCCAGGTCATCCCCTTTTCGCTGATGTTCTCCATTCCGTGGGGGTTCCTGACGGCCGTTCTTCTGGTGTACGGCCGTCTGGCCTCGGACAACGAACTCACCTCCATGCGCATGTCCGGCATGAGCCTGTGGCGTCTGAGCGCCCCCGCCATCGCCATCGGCATCGCCCTTTCCGGCCTTTGCTACTGGATTAACATAGACATCGCACCGCGCGCCAAGCAATCCATTTCCGAGTTGCTCATCAAAGCCGCATCCATCAACCCGAAGGGGCTTCTCAATGAAGGCCAGGCCATTACCAAATTCGACAACCTGGAAATCTACATCGACAAACGCGTGGACGACGTCATCCACGGCATGCATATCTACCAGAAAGCGGACGACAAATCCCCGTCTGTGGCCATGCACTCGGAACGCGTGACCATGGATTTCTCCCCCGAGAAAAAAATTCTCACCCTGCATCTCATCAATCCCCTCATCACCACGCAGGAAGAAGGTTCCATCTCCCAAAGCGTGACCATGGACGAGATGCCTCTGAGCATCAACCTGGACAAATCCCGCTCCCGGCGCATCAAGGCCAACCGCTTCACCAACCGGGAAATCCGGGAAGCTCTGGACACGCCCGGCTATCTGGATAAAAAGCAGACCACGGAATTCGCCACGGAACTGCCCAGGCGAGCCTCCTTCTCCCTGGCCTGTATCGTCTTTGCCCTCATCGGCGTGCCACTGGCCATCAACACCCGCAGAAAAGACACCTCCACAGGATTTGCCCTGGGCATCCTGATCGCCTCACTCTACTTTCTGGCCCTGATCTTTGCAGACTTGTCCCGGAAAAACGACACGATGCTCCCCTATATTCTGCTGTGGCTTCCCAACATCATCACGGTTGCCGTGGCGTTGCACCTTCACAAACGGGCCAGGCACAAAGGATAAGCCCCCGGCGGAAGCCCTTCCCGCTGGCGTGGAATTAGCTTTCACAGCATGGGAGCTTCGGGTAACATGATGTGCATGCAGCACGTCCCCACCATCGCCATCGTAGGCAGGCCCAATGTCGGGAAATCCGCCATTTTCAACAGAATGGCAGGCAGGCGCATCGCCATCGTGCATGATGAACCCGGCGTCACCCGCGACCGCCTTTCCGCCCCCTGCAAGATTACGGACCGCGCCTGTAAAATCATGGATACGGGCGGCATCGGCGCGCGCCTGAGCGACGGCTTTGCAGAACAGGTAGAGGCAGAGGCGGACATTGCCATAAAAACGGCGGACCTCATCCTCTTCGTGCTGGACTGCCGGGATCACCTTACACCTATCGACCAGAGCATCGCGGACCACCTCCGCAAATCGGACATTCCCGTCATCCTCCTTCTTAACAAAGCCGACCACGAAAAACAGGACCTTAATCTGGGCGAATTTGCCGGACTGGGTTTTGACGACCATATCTTTCTTTCCGCCGCCCACGGCAGAGGCTTTTCCGAATTAGCCTCCCGGCTGGACGGTTTTCTCAAGCAGAAAGGGGCTCCGCTTAAAGAAGAACTGGAGGAAGAACCGGAAAACGGAGAGGAAACGGCCCTTCCCATCAAGGTAGCCGTAGTGGGACGCCCCAACGCAGGCAAATCCTCCCTGGTCAACGCCATCCTCCGGGACAGGCGCACCATTGTCTCCAATGTGGCGGGCACTACCCGTGACGCCATTGACGTCCCCTACCTGCACGACGGCCAGCCCTACGTGCTGATTGACACCGCCGGCATGCGCCCACGCTCCCGTCGGGACACCTCCGTAGAAGTTTTCTCCGCCATGCGCAGTGAAAAAGCCATCCGCCGGGCGGATATCTGCCTGCTGGTCATTGACATTGCGGCGGGCATCACGCAGCAGGACCGCCGCATTGCCGGCATCATTGCGGAGGAAGGAAAACCCTGTATCATCATCGTCAACAAATTCGACCTCTTCCATCCGAATGCCTCCCGCAAGGACCGCATGGCGGAAGTGGAGGAACAGGTGCGCAGGGAACTCTTCTTCATCAGCTACGCGCCTTTCATCGCCACCTCCGCCAAAAAAGCGGAAGGCGTGGAAATCATCTTCAAAGTCATCACGCGCATCCGCCGGGAATCCCATAACCTGCCCACTACCGGCCAGCTCAACCGCCTGATCCAGCTTGCCCAGCAGATGAATCCCCCCGGCGCCGCCAGCGGCTCTGCCAGAAGGTTGAAAATATATTACGCCACCACAGCGGTGGACCCCAAGTACAATACTATTCCCGTCCCGCGCTACGTTCTTTTCGTCAATGACAAAAGCCTGCTCACGGACAGCTATTCCCAGTACCTGCGCAACAAAATAAGGGAAGCCTACCCCGCTCCCGGCATTCCGGTCATCTTCTCCGCACGTTCACGCGTGCGCAACGACTGATCATCCCTCCTTCTCCGCATGCTCTCCGTCAGGAACCTCAGCGCCTCCTTCCACACCAGGGCCGGCATTGTCCGGGCGGTAAGAAACGTGTCCTTTGATGTAGCCCCGGGGGAAACGCTTGGCATCGTGGGTGAATCCGGATCAGGAAAATCCGTCACCTGCTACTCCATGATGGGGCTCATTCCAATGCCTCCGGGCCGCATTGAAAGCGGTTCCGCCATGCTGGACGGCACGGATCTGCTCCGTTGCCCGGAAAAGGAACTCCGGGCCATCCGCGGCAAACGCATCTCCATGATCTTCCAGGACCCCATGACCTCCCTGGACCCGGTGTTCCGGGTGGGGGACCGGGTCATGCAGATCAAAAACAACTACGACGTACTCTGGACCAGGGAGGACGGCCTCACCGGCTCCGGCATTTTCAACGGCGACGTGGGCCAGGTGGAGGATATTGACCCCGCCGGGGAACTGATGACGGTGCGCTTTGACGACCGGACGGCCACCTATGTGACGGACATGCTGGGGGAACTGGAACTGGCCTACGCGGTGACGGTGCACAAGAGCCAGGGCAGCGAGTACCGGGCGGTGGTGCTGGTGGCGCTGCCGGCGGCCCCGGCGCTGATGGTGCGGGGAGTGCTGTACACCGGCGTGACCCGGGCCAGGGAACTGCTCATTGTGGTGGGCGACGACGGCGCTCTGGCACGCATGGCGGCCAACGACCGGCAGCAGCGGCGGTATTCCGGCCTCCGCTGGCGGCTGAAAAACGGGACCGCGGGATAACATCCCGGCGGCCCCGTTTTGCGTATTTTGATAAGACCTGGGGCGGGAAACGGCCTCAGGCCTTTTTTAGGTCAAAATAACCCTGATAAAGATAGGTCATATCGCCATAATTTATTGTGGTGATGTGTATGAACAGGCTACAGGCCCTTCGAAAAGAGAGGGGCTATACGCAAATTAAAATGCAGATGCTGACGGGAATTGACCAGAGCGATTACTCAAAGCTTGAGACAGGAAAGCGGTACTATACCTTTGAACAGCTGAGAAGAATCGCGCTGGCGCTGGATACCAGTATGGACTATCTGGCGGGGATGACGGATGAGAAAAAGCCATATCCGAGGAAAAAGTAAGGCGGATGGACGCCCCCTGGGCGGGGTGCTCTTCTTTTGTGATTGGGACGGGGGGTGTTCCGCGCCCCGGCGCGGGTACCTTTTTCTGCGAAGAAAAAGGTACCAAAAAG
>OHQM01001298.1_pt1 | contig 10668 bp, 7 predicted proteins | sample 1577941 | NCBI WGS metagenome assembly OHQM01 (sample SAMEA3879604, study PRJEB24766) | human gut metagenome | biome: human-associated habitat; feature: feces | place: USA | collected 1985/1987
TATCCATTACCCGTTCGAAGGTAAGTTCGTCGAAGTAGAGGCGGTCGCACATATCATAGTCCGTAGATACGGTTTCGGGATTGTAGTTAATCATGATGGACTTGTAACCCAGCCTACGTGCAGTTTGCACAGCATTTACCGAACACCAGTCGAACTCTACGGAAGACCCGATACGGTAAGCGCCGGAACCCAGTACAACCACTGACTTTTCATTCTTGTAATAGTTCACGTCATAACCCTCAACGGCGTACGTCATGTACAGGTAGTTAGTCAGTTCAGGATGCTCGGAAGCAATCGTATTGATGCGTTTTACAGCCGGCAGGATACCCAATTCTTTACGACGTGCACGCACCATCAGATTTTCTTTCTCCATATTGCCTTGCGGTTCGAGCACGAAACGCGCAATCTGGAAGTCAGAGAAGCCCAATACTTTTGCCTGACGCAATACGTCGGCCGGAATATCTTCCACCTTATTATATTGGGAAAGTTTCAACTTATAGTCAACAATGTTCTTCAACTTGCCAAGAAACCAGGGGTCAATCTTGGTCAGTTCGAAGATGCGGTCTATCGTATAGCCATTCTCCAAGGCCTCAGCGATAGCGAACACGCGCAAGTCAGTAGGACGTGAGAGTTCACGATCCAAATCATCGAAGTGCAGGTCGTTGCCTACAAATCCGTGCATACCCTGACCGATCATACGCAAACCTTTCTGGATGATTTCTTCAAAAGAACGTCCGATAGACATGATTTCACCTACAGACTTCATGCTGGAACCGATTTCACGGGATACACCTACAAACTTCGTCAAGTCCCAGCGAGGAATCTTACAAATCAAATAATCCAGTTGCGGAGCTACATACGCTGAATACGGAGTACCCATTTCGCCAATCTGATCGAGCGTATAGCCCAATGCGATCTTAGCGGCTACGAATGCTAACGGATAACCTGTAGCCTTAGAAGCCAAAGCTGAAGAACGTGACAGACGGGCATTCACCTCAATCACACGGTAGTCATTCGTTTCCGCATTAAATGCATACTGAATGTTACATTCGCCCACGATGCCCAGATGACGGATACACTTCGTAGAAAGATCTTGCAACATCTTCACCTGCTCGTCAGTCAGCGAACAAGTCGGAGCCACTACGATTGACTCTCCCGTATGGATACCCAGCGGGTCGAAGTTTTCCATGCTTGCCACCGTGAAGCAGTGGTCGTTAGCATCGCGGATAACCTCGAACTCAATTTCTTTCCAACCTTTCAGAGACTCTTCTACAAGAATTTGTTTAGAGAAAGCGAAAGAGCTTTCGGCCAGCTTCAGGAACTCTTCTTTATCCTGGCAGATACCGCTACCCAAACCGCCCAGTGCATAAGCGGAACGAACCATAATCGGGAAACCGATACGTTCAGCAGCTGCAATTGCATCTTCCATACTTTCTACAGCCTGGCTGACGGGAGTTTTCATATTGATCTCGTCCAGCTTCTTCACGAAGAGATCACGGTCTTCCGTATACATGATAGCTTCTACCGAAGTTCCTAATACGCGCACACCGTACTTAGCCAACACACCGCTTGTGTACAACTCGGCACCGCAGTTCAGAGCCGTCTGGCCACCGAAAGCCAACAGAATACCATCAGGACGTTCTTTCTTGATGATTTCTTCTACGAAATAAGTGGTTACAGGCAAGAAATAAACCTGATCTGCAATACCTTCCGATGTTTGGATAGTAGCAATATTTGGGTTCACCAACACTGAACTGATACCTTCTTCACGCAAAGCTTTCAATGCTTGCGAACCGGAATAGTCGAACTCCCCGGCCTGACCGATCTTGAGTGCACCTGAGCCCAAGACCAACACTTTCTTCAAATTCTTTTCCATATATTCTCTTGTTGTCTATTAAGTTTCTTCCTATACATTCGGGCACAAAAAAAATGCGTTACCCAACAAAGGATTAACGCATTACCAAAGAACTAACAATATCTTCTCAGAGAAAGAGAAATCATCGACTAACGAATGAAATACATTCGAATGCAGATTATATGTATCTCTTTTCCCGTGTTGTTGCATCGTTTCTCTAAAATTTGTGCAAAGTAACGACTTATTTCGATAATAAACAAATTATCGTCCACAATATTCTTACAAGTATTGCAACCACACAAGAAAAGATTATCAATATCATTCAGTATCCGTTTTTACACCAACTGCATTTTCGGCTTTCAAAAGGTGGCAGGGACAATCGGACAAGGCTGATGCGTGAAAAGAATCCACTAATCGAAAACGCCGTCATCCAGTGACATAAATTTCGCATATTCCGGTACGGTACAGGCCAGATTCAATGAATATATGCTCTATGGCGGACTTCCGCAGATATTGTCGTATGGCACTGAAGAGCAGAAAGTACGTTTCCTGAAAACCTTGTTCGATGAAACTTATATCAAGGACATCAAAGACCGCCATGAGATACGCAAGGGCGATGATTTGGAAGAGCTCATCAATATTATGGCTTCCGGCATCGGTGCCCTAACCAATCATAAGCATATATGATTTCTTATTGAAGGACAATTCGTTGGAGCTATAAAAAACAAAGAACGATTCTCCCAATAAAAACTTGCTTTCCCAGTTGCAGATAGTTATCTTTGTGCCTGCCAAGACTCAGAGCAAGACTTTCATTCTTAAAAACGAAAGCCTTATTCTTAAAAACGAAGATTTCACTCTTAAAAATGAAGACTTCGTTTCAAGTCTTTCCTGCCATAAAAGGAAGTTTGCACTGTAAGACAAACACCTTTCCACCGCAGGAAGGCAACTAAGCAACCGGATTAATCATCAAACAAGAAAGGAGAGCCCAACAATGCCCCACTACATAATGAAAGAAATGCCCGATATGCAAGACACAGGCGAACAGACCACCTACCCGCAAATGGTGATGACAGGACAGACCAGTACACGAGAACTAGCCGAATACATCGCCATGAAATGCGCCTTCTCCAAAGGAGTGACTGAGGGAGTAATCTGCGAACTGGGCGAAGCACTTGCCCACGAAATGGGCATGGGACGCTCCGTAAAAATAGAAGGTCTGGGTATATTTACCCCGGCACTGGCCCTGCGCCCGGACAAGGAACGGGAAGGGATGGGAGAAAATGCAACGAAACGAAACGCACAAAGCATTCGTGTGGGTGGAGTGAACTTCCGCGTAGACAAAGACCTGATAAGAGAAACCAACGGTTGGTGCGACCTTAAACGCGCTCCCTGGAAGCCCGTACGCTCCTCGCGGAAATATACCGCCGAACAACGCCTGGCACTGGCGAAAGCTTATCTGGAAGAACATCCTTACCTCACCGTATCGGACTACCGCCAACTGACGGGATTGCTACAAACCGCTGCCACCACCGAACTGCGCAAATGGGCGCATACATCGGGCACTGGCATCGAGACCAGCGGAAGAGGCAATCATAAAGTGTATGTGAAAAGTGAAGGAAATTGATCAGACTTTCAATTATTATATCTACTTTTGTAAACTTTTTCAATATTGCAGGATATAACTATAAGGAGGTTCTCCATTAAAGAAGATTATCAGGCTATGGATGCCTTTAACCGAAAAATGACGGAAGTACATCGTGACTACGTTGCAAAAGAAAAAAAATCCAGCATCTCTGCGAAAAAATTGGTATTAACAGACTAAAGAGAAACGATATATGACCAAAGAGAAAATCATCCTCACGGGCGACCGCCCTACAGGACGCCTGCATATAGGACATTATGTAGGCTCATTAAGAAGAAGAGTAGAGTTGCAGAACTCCGGTTTGTATGACAAGATATTTGTTTTCATAGCCGATGCACAAGCATTGACGGACAATGTGGACAACCCGGAAAAGGTACGTCAGAATGTTATCGAAGTGGCGCTTGACTATCTGGCATGCGGACTGGATCCGGCAAAAAGCACCATCTTCATCCAATCTCAGATTGCCGAACTGTGCGAATTGAGTTTTTACTTCATGAATATGGTGACCGTAAGCCGCCTGCAACGCAATCCCACAGTAAAAGCGGAAATTCAGTTGCGCAACTTCGATGCCAGCATCCCGGTAGGTTTCTTCACCTACCCCATCAGCCAGACTGCGGACATTGCCGCTTTTAAGGCAACAACTGTCCCTGTGGGCGAAGACCAGGAACCAATGCTGGAACAGGCACGCGAAATAGTTCGCCGCTTCAACTATATTTATGGTGAAACATTGGTTGAGCCGGAAATCCTTCTGCCCGACAACGCCGCCTGCCTGCGCCTGCCCGGAACAGATGGAAAAGCCAAGATGAGTAAGAGCCTGGGAAACTGCATCTACCTCTCCGACTCTGCCGACGAAGTACAGAAAAAAGTGAAAGGTATGTATACCGATCCCGACCACTTGCGTGTACAAGACCCGGGTAAAGTAGAAGGCAATCCTGTATTTACTTATCTGGACGCTTTCTGCCGTCCCGAACACTTCGGTCTTTACCTGCCCGAATATCCGAACCTCGATGAACTGAAAGCACATTATCAGCGTGGCGGTCTGGGCGATATGAAGGTGAAAGGATTCCTTAACTCCATCATGCAGGAGACGCTGGAACCGATCCGCAATCGTCGCAAAGAATTTGAAAAAGACATTCCTGCCATCTATGATATGCTGAAAAAAGGTTGCGACGCTGCACGCGAAGTTGCCGCCGCTACATTGGATGATGTACGCAAAGCGATGAAGATTAACTACTTCGACGATGCGGAACTGATAGCAGAACAAGTGAAGAAATTCAGCGGAGAATAAAAACAATATCCCCTGTAACGAGTAACGCCCTGACCTCCCGTAGAATCTACGAGAGAACAGGGCGTTCCCTTTTTAATGAAAAGACTGTATTTAGTTAGCAGATTTCACTAATACCACACGGTTCAGAATCGGTTGACCAAACTTGTCTACACCACCACCGGCTTCCACATTCAAGCGGTCGGCAGCAATACCGTAATTCTTGACCAATGCATTCTTAACAGCCTGTGCACGTTTCAAGCTCAACTCCTTGTTGAATGCCGGAGTACCGGTTGCAGAGTCAGCATAACCGTTTACGGTGTACGTTGCATTCGGGAACTGTTTCATTTGTTCTGCCAGATAAGACAGGTTCATGATTTCACGCGGGGACAATTCAGCAGAACCGATTTGGAAGAATACAGTACGCGGTGCGATATCCGGATCCGGAACAATCACCTGAGTTTCTGTCACTTCAGCTACCGGTTGGTTTTCAGCCTGTACCAATGCATTCTTCAATTCTGCATTCTGTGCACCCATCATAGCCAACTTATCCTGCATGGCAGCCAGTTCGATCTGAGAGATCAACTGCGGCATCGGACGACGGAAACCACGGGCCGGGAAACGATAAGTCAAACCAACCGTAGCGCTCAATACGCCATCATATCCGTGATCACCACCAACTTCACCATCAAATTTATCTTCAGCAGCCATTGCACTCAATTCCAGATTAATATCTACCGCATTCGAAATACGGAATTTATTGATAATACCCGCATTCACAGACAAAGCTTCGCGATGAGGTTTGGAGTAATTGTGAGTGAAACCAGCACCTACATAAGGAATAATCTCATAAACACGATGCTGATTATAACCTCCGAAAAGAGCATTCAGATTGAACATCACGTCACCATGCAAGTTCATATAGTCAAAACGTTGTTTATAGTAACCATCTTTCAGTTCGGCACCTTTCACATAGTCGGCACCTTTATCATAAGTAAAGCCTCTTGCCTGTAAGCCGCTATATTGCAGACGCAATCCCAAACCGGGAGTAAACCATTTACCGACAGAGATATTTAATGTAGGACTGATACGCTTACCAAAACTTCCCGCACTATCATTATCACCAAAAGTTGCTTCAGCACCGCCGCCGATAGAGAAGAACCAATTGCTCCAGAAAGGATTGGTGATTACCTGATATTTATCCTGTACCTGGATAATTTCGTATTCGACTACTTCAGTCTTCTGTTGCGCCATAGCCGCAGAAGACAAACCGGCCAAAGCCAGTAACATTAGAATCTTTTTCATATACCTTAAATAGTTAAGTGGTTAATTTAAATTCATTATTGTAACTGTTTAAATAACACCATCCGAACTAAAAGGTTTTACGTAGAGAGTTTTTTTTGTTCCAACCGCTCCACCGGCAGGGCAGAAAGGCTTATATACAGATAAATAAATGATGATTCGCCCCTACAAGTGCCTTTAAAAGTCCTGTAGGGGCGAATATCATTCACACGTATGTGCAAAATAGTTTTAACAAATAGATTATACTACTTTAACGAGCAAATAGTTTTTCAATATCTTCTTCTTTAATCGTTGACAATACGGTACGCCCGTCCGGTGTATAATTCGGAGTAGGACAAGCAAACAGATTATCTACCAGATTAACCATTTCTTCATTACTCAACACCTGACCGTAAACAATGGCAGCAGCCTTTGCCAGTGTCAGAGCCAACATCGTTTGCACTTCTTCCTTCACGTCATTTCCCTTTTCCATAGCCGTATGCACCATATTGCGCACCAGCTCCACCGGATTTAACCCTTCAATGCCGGACGGAATACCATTGATCGCATAACTTCCTCCTCCCAAAGGCGTCAGTTCAAACCCAACTGCCGAGAAGTCTTCCATGATGCTTTCCAATACCGCAGCTTCCGAAGCGGGCAATTGCACGATTTCAGGGAACAAAACTCCCTGAGAAACACCTTGTTTCTGGCGTATTTGATTCATATAGCGTTCAAACAATACCCGGATATGTGCCCGGTGTTGGTCTATCAACATCAAGCCGGACTTCACCGAAGTCAGAATAAAACGTCCCTTGAATTGGAAATGCTGCGTCCCCTTTTCCACTGCCGGCTCATTAGCATACAACGGTGCAGATAAGGAAGAAGAAGCCTGCGTTTCCGGTACATACGGTGTACGTTCTTCGGACATATCAACCGATACAGGCGCAGAAGTCCAGTCCGTTTCGTCTACAAAAGGTCCTTCTTCCATAGGCGTATTCATCTTACTGGCTTTCTCCAGACCATCATACAGTCCCTCCCAGTCCACTTTCGGCCGGGAATAGCTGCCACCACTATAAGAAGAAGCGGAAGAAGTCTTGAACGGGTTGAAGTCTGAATTATAATGCACCTTCGGAGGCTCTATCGGACGAGTCTGATCGAACGCGGGAATATCCGGCATACCTTCCGTATCAAAATCAATGGACGGCACAGCATTGAATTTACCCAATGACTCTTTTACCGCTGCGGAAACAATCTGCCAAATTGCCTGCTCGTTTTCAAACTTAATCTCGGTCTTGGTAGGATGTATGTTCACATCAATGTTGGCCGGATCCACATCAAAGTAAATGAAATAGGAAATCTGTTCGCCTGCCGGAATCAATTGTTCATAAGCATCCATCACCGCTTTATGGAAATACGGATGACGCATATAACGCCCGTTCACAAAGAAATACTGATGAGCTCCTTTCTTACGCGCCGTCTCCGGTTTGGCAACAAAGCCGGAGACCTTCACCATAGTAGTATCCACATCTACCGACAGCAGATGCTGGTTCAACTTCTTGCCAAATACGGCAAGAATGCGTTGGCGAAGCGGCATCGCAGGCAGGTTGAATAATTCGGTATCATTACTATATAAGTAGAAAGCCACTTCGGGATGTACCAGAGCTATGCGTTCAAATTCAGTAAGGATATTGCTCAATTCTGTTGAGTTCGCCTTCAGGAACTTGCGGCGGGCAGGTATATTAAAGAATAAGTTCTTAATGGAAAAGTTACTTCCTTTAGGACACGAAACGGCTTCCTGACTCTCTACTTTAGAGCCGGCTATCACAATCCGTGTACCCAGTTCCTCATTTGCCATACGGGTTTTGAGTTCTACTTCCGCCACCGCAGCAACAGAAGCCAACGCCTCTCCACGGAATCCCATCGTGCGCAAGGCAAATAAATCGGCGGCCTGCCTTATCTTAGACGTGGCATGGCGTTCGAAAGCAAGGCGCGCATCCGTTTCGGACATACCTTTGCCATCGTCAATCACCTGTATGCAGGTTTTCCCTGCATCTGTCACCAATACGTGTATTTCTTGTGCTTCGGCATCAATCGCATTCTCTACCAATTCCTTAATGACGGATGCCGGACGCTGAATCACCTCTCCGGCAGCAATCTGATTGGCAACCGAATCGGGCAGCAGATGAATTATGTCGCTCATGATAATTACAAATTATGAATTATGAATTACAAATAACGAATAACAACAGGTTCCATGATGCTACATTGCAATTCGTAATTTGTAATTCGTAATTAAATTAAATGATTCCGGTGCTTATGGCATACCACAAGTATATCAGCAAAGCAATAATCACCAGTATTACCCCCAAGTGTACCGGTTTACGCCCGCTTTCCTTGCGTCGTTTCAAGTGGGTAGTGCCTTCTACGAATTTTCCCCGGATATCTTCCGGTGAAAATTCCTTCTCAGGCAACATTCCCAATTCACGTTTGGCGTTTTCTTCCATCTTCGCCAACTTTTCTTTCCGCTCATCCACATATATATATGGATGATTAAAGCCACGAGGCTTTCTCATTGTGAACATTCCCATAGCGCTTATTTATTTCTTTTTATATTCATATTCCTTGGTGAAACTATAGGCTTACGGTCTGATTTCTGCAATTGTTCGCCAGCCTTTTTACCTCTCCACTCAAATATATCTTCCTTATTCCTCGGTCGGATATAGTCGAACCAGACAAAAGGCGGCAGCTTATATTTATCAGCCGGAATCTGGTCCATCGGATAGAGCGTACCATTCGCTTTCCCTATAAAGGCTCCTTGCTCCATACGCCTTTCCTTCAGCAACATACGCAGGAAACTGCCCTCAGAATAGTTCAATCCTATCATGGTACTGTCTTTATCATCTATCGGATAGAAGACAACCAGCACATTACCGTTCACATCCACCTGACGCATATCTCCGCCGACAAAAAAGCCTTTCATCTCTTTGCCCGTCACCTGGTTGTAGTGAACAGAGTCTTTCTGCTCCACAGCCAAAGCCTGATTAATGATGTGCGCCCAGTCTATGGTACTGTCATTCATATAGACTTTAATTTCCTCACCCAACAGTTGCTGTGAGCCATGCCACAAGATAGGATCAGTATACATCGTCATACAAGAGTCTTTAGAATTATATACCAAAGAATCGCATACAGCCTGAACATCCGTACGGTAAGCACGTACTTTATGATACACCCTCATCTCACGAAACATGGAGTCCGTATTTATATGATAGGTAATCAACCGCAGTGTATCACCGTGCATAAACAAACTGTCACCTTGTGAATAATCAATGGCAACCGCACGTTGAGTGGCAAGTGCACTTCCCGTAATCTCATTGTAGAAGCAATAGTTACCCGTGAGCATATTCCTGTTAATGGTATCATTCATCTGCACATTGTCAAACGCTTCACCATATCCCAAAACACGATCATAGAAAATACTGTCACCCGTCAGTTTCTTGCCTTCGTTGGTCAGCACGGAACGATCCAGCAGTTCAGCCTGCTCTGTAGTGGTGTTATAAATACCTCGTTCGGAATAGATGTGGTTCTTATCACTCACAATATCCGAAGGACCCAGAATCGTAGCAATCTTCGTATCGGTGCTATATTTCAGGGTATCCGAAGTCAATACGAATTTCGGATTTACCAGCTTCACATCATGATTGAATACGGAAATTTTCGTAGCCGGACTATATTCTCCCCACTCGGAAGTCAGCACATTCTCTTCATCGGTCAATGTGCCGCCATCGAAGTAATAGCCCAAATTATACAGACGGTCGTAGTTTAAACTATCCGTTGTCAATACCGTATTCCTGTTAATCATGCGGACATTCTCACGAAGCATTGCCAACTGCGACATACCGTCATAATACAGATAATCTCCATAAATAAAGAGCGTATCCCCCTGTTCCATACGGACATTACCGAAAGCTTCCACCGAATTTGTCTTCTCGTAAATCAACGCACTGTCACAGTACATATACATACTGTCGTGGCGCAGCTTTACCGACCGGATCAGAATCTGAACATCCGGAAGCAGGATTTTATCCGCCTGCGCCTCCTCAGCGTGAAGCAAATCAACCCGGGTTTTCTTCTTTTCCGGCTGTTTCTGCTTATCCTGGGCACTCAGCAAACAGATGCCAAACAGGCATAGAAGGCCTGTGAGAAGGAATCTATGCCTGTTCAGAAAATTATTTCTTGTATTTTTCTTCTGCATACAAAAAGTTAGTGTATCACCCGGGATCAGTCTTTAATCCACCCCGGATACTTAAATGTACAGTTCTTCCAATTTTCGTTGATACGCACGTACGTATGCTTTTGTTTTTCGCGAATCCATTTATCCAGCATCTCGTCACGACGTTTCTCCAATACAATTTCCTTCAGGTTCTGATAGTCTTCCGAAATAGTTGCTTTGTGTCCGTTGATGCGGCTTTTTAGTTTCACGATTACACATTCTTCTTTACCGGTCTTCTGCGGAATCATAGTGAATGCCTCGGAGATTTCTCCTACTTTCATCTTATCCACCACTTTAGCAATCTCGGGCGGAAGTTCCTGCATCTCAAACTTTGATGTATTGGTTTGAGGGTT